>Ga0316205_10002805_pt1 | contig 17392 bp, 11 predicted proteins | sample 3monthpyrite_MG_FD_204941 | JGI IMG/M metagenome (GOLD analysis project Ga0316205, IMG submission 204941) | Microbial mat bacterial communities from mineral coupon in-situ incubated in ocean water Damariscotta River, Maine, United States -... | ecosystem: Environmental > Aquatic > Marine >... | reverse complement strand
GCAGCTCTTCACAACAATGGTTAATTCGGCCTATAACTGGCTTGGAAAATACCTATACATTACAACAGGTTGAGAATAGTCGTCACCTTGATGCCTATCCAGCTAACGTGAATGATTCCAGGGTTGTGACTCGAACTGCTCACAATAATAATAACTCTCAGCAATGGATATTGACAGCAGTACCCAATGAGCGTGATGTCTATACTATTCAACAAGTAGAGACAAGTCGATATTTAGATTCTCATTTGGATGCTATATCTGATTTTCAGGTCGTAACGCGAACAGCGCAAAACAACGCCTCACAAAAATGGAAGCTTTCAATAGCTATAGTTGATGAGCCATTGCTTCAAGCAATTGGATATATTGTAGAGAACAAAAATGGCGGTAGCCTCATTGTGGACACAGGCACTGAGTCGATGATTCGAGCAGGTATGAAAATGACCACCGGATATTGGTCTTCACAAGAACTAAGAAGCCTGAGAGAAGAGAACCGATGGATCTTTACCAGAACCGGTTTAATTCGAAACGCACTGGATTCTAATTTGTGCCTTGCGGTGTCAGCTATATCAGAGTTTACCAATGCCACTGATGTAGAAGTTGCAAACTGCAACGGTACGGTAGGTCAACAGTGGCGTTATACAGCTGAAGGTTACCTCAAAAATCGCCTTTCTAGTTCTAGTTGCTTGGGAATCACTGGAGCAGCCGGAAATCCAGGGCACTATCCAGAAGTTTATTTAAAACATAATTGCTATGTTGAGGACACTTGGACCATTGATAAAAAGGCGGCGATCCCTGCTATAAAAGCGATTGGTCATATTAAAAGCGGGATCGCTGATAATAAATGTCTTGATTCTGGTTGGAGTACAGATAACCGGTCGAATGTTCATTTATGGGACTGTGCCGATGTCAATCAGCAAGACTGGTATTTCACTTATAAAGGCGAAATTCGCAGCAGTCGAAAATCTTCAATGTGTCTTGATGTAAATTATGGAAGTGCAACCAATGGAACCAATGTTCAGTTGTACCAATGTAACGGTACCCAAGCTCAAAAATGGATTTATAATGAAGGAAAAATTCGTACTGCCCTGAACGCAAGCCACTGTTTAAGTTTGGCTGATGGTTTAAGTGACAATGGAACCAATGCCCATATATGGGAATGCACAGATAATAAAGAGCCTTATCAGCAATGGAGTCTGAAGCAATTGCCCTGGGCTCCCATTACTCATGGCACATCGTTCGATAGCTGCTTGACGGATAGCGGAGGGACAGCGTCTAACGGAGATAGCATTTCTATTTCCTCTTGCAATAATGAGATTAATCAATCCTGGATGCTCACCGCTTCCGGCGAATTACGAAATGCCGAAGCTGCAAATCGTTGTCTCAGTTATGGGAAGGCTTTTGAAAATAACTCGTGGAACTCTGCTTCATCGCAGGAGTGCAATGGGTCTTTAGCACAAAAATGGGAGTTGACACCTAGCAATCAGTTAAAAAACCTAGCTGAAATTAACCAGTGCCTCACTAGTGATTTAGTACTCTCAACCTGTAATAATTCCACTAGTCAAAAGTGGTACTCACGTGGCTTCTTAAATGTAAATATTCAAAAAATTGATGGAAACCTCGCATTGGTTTTGGCGCGTGGTGACATTGGTCACGCCATAATTAATCCGCAGGGCATTCTGTCGACCCTGGCTGCAATGGGTGCTGACGACTTCTTCCTTAATGAGGTTCACAATCGTCTATCGCCAGAACAATTGGCCGTGCTGCCACAAGATTTTAGTATAGCAGAATCAATTAATGGTAATCTTGGCTCAATGACAGTTGCTGGCGAAGTTAAATTGACTGGACCTGGAGCTGCAGCTGAGTTCACTGCAGAACCTGGCACTATTGAAGCGGAAGCTGGGGTTAACTTGTTGACTGGAGAATATGGTGTACTAACGGCAAAAGCCGATGGACCGTCAGCCGCTGCCGTCATTACAAATAACGGTGAGTCATTGCAAATGAATACCGGAGTTAGCTTAATAGGAGCAGGAGCTACCGCAGGTAACGAAGATGCTTCTCACGCGGGTATTTCAGTGTCTGCAGGTATTGGAGCAGAATTCGGTACTAAATTCGGCGATGGCGATCAATACGGTGTCACTTTTGGTATAAAAGCTATTACAATTAATCTTTATGTGAGTGGTGCGGATGCCAAAACAGCATACCATGAAACTGCAAATTGGACTACAGGCGCGGCAAATGATACCGCAGACTGGTCTGTTGGTGCCGTAAATGACACTGGCACCTGGTTTGAAGGTGCTGGAAGTGATATCCTTGATTGGACTACTGTAGCCGCTAATGATACTGCAGCCTGGTTTGAAGGAGCAGCTGATGATACTGTGGATTGGTTTGAAACGGCTGGAAGCGATGTCATTAACGAAGTAGCAGATATTTTCACAGAAATTGGTGATTTTTTCAGCGGTCTTTTTTAGCTGATATATTCAAATTTGAGCGCTATCTCAATAAGTGGCTAGCCCTTAAAAATAACCCGTGGTGTTGCACAACACCACGGGTTATTAACTTTAAGGGAATGCTGCTATTTCACGAAGTGGATGTGATACACTTGATTGCACTATAAGTCAGGTTAACGTTAGCTCTTCGGGCAGATGAAAATGGATTATGTCAGTTTCTTGCTGTTTGACTAGGTTATCGCCCACCGTTTTTCTCAATTTTCATAACAATCAATTTCCGTTCCGTATGCGTTTAAAAAAAATCCACTTACTACATTTAATTGTAACCTTTTCATCAGTTACTACAGCGGAATCGTCAAATGTCTCTTGTCTGGAAGATATTGATTGCAAAAGTGCAACCGATTCTTTTTATCACATACCGAACTCAGGACTGAAAGGACAAAATATCGAAGAGCTTTACGGAACAGTAGAAAGCTGCGCTGCGGCTTGTCTGGACTCTTCGCGCTCTGAATGGTGTGTATCATTCGACTATCAAAAGTATGCAAGATATTGTTTTTTGCAAAACCAATCATCGAATGAAGTCAAATTATCTAAGGGCTATACCAATGACAAATTTGACCACTACGGGCTAAAAACTGAACATCGAAAACCCTGCGAGCAAGGAGAAAGTTGCTCCAACTATATTGAATTATATAAGAAAGAAGCCAACTATGCATTGAGTGATCGTTCAATTGAAGAGCTCGAAGATATATCAAGAGAAGGATGTGCGATAGCATGTCTGGCTGAATCTCGTTCGGACTGGTGTGTTTCGTTCGACTACAACATTATGCTAAACAGTTGCGTACTAAGGTCAAAAAGAAAAAAAGACGTTGATCCGGAACTATTCTACCCCACTAACGAATATGACTTTTACGAGCTTAAAAATGTAATCTATTGGTACGAAAAGACAGTTTGGAAAGTTGTAATGATAGGTTCACCAATCCTGTTAATTTTTGCTTATTTTCAGTTAAAAAATCGTCGCCTTAGAAAACGTACTGATGAATTAGAAAAAGTAGTTACTAAGCGAACAAAATTGATCAAAGATCAGAATAAAGAGCTTAAGCGATTGAATAAGGCAAGAAGTATTTTTTTTACCAATGTATCTCATGAGCTTAGAACGCCGCTCACACTCACAATTATGCCGTTAGATGAAATTTTGAAGGGCCAATTTGGAGAAGTTTCAGATAAAATTAGTAGTACGATAAAAGTGGTTCTGCGAAATGCGAAGGGGATGAAAACGCTTATTGATCAAGTGTTAGATTTAAGCAGTATGGAAAACAATAGTTATTCGCTCTCGATACAGCCAGTATGTGTATCTAAGCTGATCAAAGACGAATGCGAAATATTTGAAGTCATGGCAAATTCAAGAGAAGTTAACTTTACGCTAGATCTCATAGAGAACTCGCTCTTTGTTGAAGCTGACCCCGATGCGCTGAAATGCGTTTTTAAAAACATTTTAAGTAATGCATTTAAGTTTACACCTAAACGTGGAAATATAAACGTCAGCTCAAGCTATGATAATGACATCTTGCTATTTGAAGTGAAGGATAGTGGATGCGGTATCAGTGAGTCAGAAATTCCGTTTGTTTTTGACAAATACTATCAGGCAGAATCTGATGGTGCTCTTTATTCTGGAACCGGAATAGGTTTAGCACTCGTCAGTGAATATACTAAACTACATGGAGGGGAAGTTAGTGTTAAAAGCAGTGTTGGTTTCGGAAGTATATTCAGCGCACGAATTCCTTTGTCTAAATCTGAAATGAATCTGAGAAATCCTTCAAGAATTGAGCCGTTAAAATTAGAAAGAAATAATGAGAAAGTTAATCGTGTAAGCGAACTTCAAGCAAAGTCGACTGATAAAGAATTACCGGTTGTTTTATTTGTTGAAGATAATGAAGAATTGAAAAACTTCCTAATTAACAGGTTTAGTGATAGCTATCGGGTGATCTCTGCTGAAAATGGCAGTGAGGGACATAGCTTAGCTAAGCAACATATTCCGGATGTAATAATCACGGATCAAATGATGCCACTGATGGATGGAAACCAGTTAGTAAATACACTCAAATCAGATTCAGAGACCGATTTTATACCGATATTAATGCTAACCGCAAAAGCGCAGGTAAAAGACATTGCTAAAAGCATTGAGCTAGGGGCTGATGATTATTTAACTAAGCCCTTCGCAATGGTAGAGCTAATAGCAAGAGTTCATCGTTTAATTGAATCTCGAAAGTCTTTGAAAAAAAGGTATTCTTCTTCCGCTATAGGTAATACGGTTGAAGAACAGTCGTTATTGGGCAAAATAAAACGAATAGTTTTATCAAAAAACGGAAGTGTTAGTGTCAGTGGGTTAGCTGATCAATTGGCTATGGATCGAACAACGTTGTATCGAAAACTTAAGGAGCAATCTCAAAAAACTCCAAACGAAGTAATTAAGTCTATCAGAATGGAAGAAGCCGCTACATTAATGAATGAAAATAGCCATACTGTTTGTGAAATAGCATATGGTGTTGGTTTCAGTAGTGTAGGAAATTTTTCGAGAAGTTTTACATCGTATTTTGGCGTTTCACCAAGTGAATACAAAAAGGCAGCGGCGTCTTCCTAATATCCTATTTTATTTCACACTCAATGACGCACGCAATAACCCAATGTATAGATAGTGCAACTCTCTCCTTGCCCAAATCAAAATTTAGAAATTAGATAGGTCGTAGTCTGATCGACCCCGCGAAATTATGCGCCTGTTTTTGGTTCATTTATCAGTTGATTGTTGATTGAGTACTTCTCGAATGCCATTGTTAATGGTCTACTTAGGGTATACCTATATCGAATCATTCTAAACCGGTCTATTTTAGATTTGCATGACCACCTACTAATAGACTGATATTATAGAACCACTTAAAATAGACCAAAAAATCACTCTAAATTAGGTGTGAATTAGGATTTCAAAGGGATGTGCACTAACCTCCTAAAAGAGCCGATAAAAAAATACAAACCCCCTTATAACTGCAAGTTATAGCAAAACCTTCAAATACCAACCAAACTACTTGTAAGAGTTTTTATTCCTATGTTACAAATAACCAACAGCAAAATTGAAGCAGAAATATAGAAAAATATGAACCATTTATCTTTAGTGATTATTAACATTCTCGTCGTGGTGATTCTCTTATCGCCTCGGGGGCTTGTGTTACGCTAAAGAAAATTAAGCAAAAATAACAAACCCTCGCTCTGAAAAGACCGAGGGTTTTTTTTTGCTAAATACAAATTATTTTTATAAACGCTTTACTGAAAAGTTTTTAATTTAACAGATGTAGATAAATAAACATGAACAACCAACAAAATTACACAGGCGCAAGCCTCACTTTGTCGATACTAGAACAGCAAGGTGTTACCGATATTTTTGGATATCCCGGCGGCGCAATTATGCCAGTTTACGATGCGATCTATGATAGTCCTGTTAAGCACTATTTATGCCGCCATGAGCAAGGTGCTGCATTTGCCGCTGTTGGTTATGCACGAGCGTCAGGTAAAGTGGGCGTTTGTATGGCAACCTCCGGTCCTGGAGCAACCAATTTATTAACTGGTCTTGCTGATGCTATGGCTGATTCAATTCCAATCATTGCAATCACAGGTCAAGTTGGCACTAAAGCAATGGGATCAGATGGCTTTCAAGAAGTTGATATTATTGGTTTGAGTCTTGCCTGTACTAAACATTGTTTTCAAGTGAAAAATATTGATCAACTTGCAGAATTTTTGACTCAAGCTTTTCAAATTGCTCAAAGTGGCAGACCAGGACCTGTACTAATCGATATTCCAAAAGATATTCAGATGACTCAGGTCGAAAACCTTTCAGAGTCTGCTCTGCAGATAGCCGCAGAAAATAAATTGGCAAACCAACAAACAAATCAGTCGTCCGATGAATTCCAGCAAGCTGCAAAATTAATTAGCACATCACAAAAACCCATTTTATATGTCGGTGGTGGTGTAGGAATAGCGAATGCTGTTAATGATTTAGAACAACTAATAAAGAGCACTGAAATTCCGAGTGTCGTCACTCTAAAAGCTCTCGGTGGTGTTAAACCGGAACGTTCCAATTATTTAGGAATGCTTGGAATGCATGGCACAAAAGCCGCTAATATAGCAGTGCAAGAATGCGATTTGTTGATCGTCGTTGGGGCACGTTTTGATGATCGAGTGACCGGAAAATTAGATGAATTTGCGCCGCATGCAAAAGTGATCCATATGGATATCGATCCTGCAGAAATTGGCAAACGAAGACAAGCAGATGTCGCACTAATAGATAATTTAAAAAATAGTTTACCAAACTTAATTAAGGCAATTGCTTCTCACAAACTTAACATCAATACTTGGCAAGAAAGATGTTTAGAGCTGGTAGAAAAGAACCCTTTAGATCTGTCAAATGAAAGCATAAATATTTTTGCTCCAGCATTGCTAAGGGAACTTAGCGACACTGTCAGCGAGTCGGCGATTGTCACAACGGATGTTGGTCAACATCAAATGTGGGCAGCGCAAACCATGCACTTTAATCATCCTAATCAATTTATCACTAGCAGCGGTTTAGGCACTATGGGATTTGGCATTCCTGCCGCAATTGGTGCACAAATAAGCGCACCGAAGACCCAAGTCATAACTGTCTCTGGAGATGGCTCTTTTATGATGAATGTTCAAGAGTTGGCAACGATAAAACGATATCAATTACCAGTAAAAATAGTCTTGATCGACAACAGCCGTCTTGGAATGGTTCGCCAGTGGCAAGAATTATTTTTTAAACGACGTTACAGCGAAACGGATCTGTCTGACAATCCAGACTTCGTCACTTTAGCAACCGCTTTTGACATCAAAGCAAAAACGATTACCAAAAAGAAAGAAATATCTGATGCGTTTGATGAAATGCTAAATCATAACGGTGCGTATTTACTACACGTAAAAATAGATGCGATGGACAATGTTTGGCCACTTGTACCGCCAGAAACATCCAATAGTAAAATGATTGAAAAAACGGCTTAAAACCTTAGTTTAAGATCAAGAATAAACAAAGAAAATAATTAACCCAATTTTAATTAACAGAGACAAAATCAATGAAACAGCGACATGACCACACTTTGCAAATAAAGGCCGAAAATCAACCAACAGTACTAGAACGTCTATTGCAAGTTACTCGCTACCGTGGTTTTTCGATTACCGCATTTCGTGTTTTACCAACTATGACTGGAAACATGTTAGATATAACACTCACCGTGCATGAAGCCGGTGAGTTCTCTGACAATCCAGAAAATAACATGACCAAATTATGCCATCAATTAAATAAGCTGTTTGATATAAAGCATGTTAACCTTAAGTCTATGAAGGTTGGTAATATGGAATGTAAGAGCTCAAAATTTAGTCATTCCCCCAGCAATTGTTCGAAATACGTTAGTCAAGAAATGAACAATTTAATATCTAACGTAAATTAGTCTAATATTAGTTGACAATAATTAATATTAAACATCCACCAATACTTAATTAAGGCATTAGGAAACAAGCATGGCGAAGGTTAGTTCAGAACTCATTTGGTTTAATGGCGAATTTGTTGCATGGAAGGATGCGACTGTACATGTAATGAGTCACGCACTTCATTATGGCTCTTCTGTATTCGAAGGAATACGCGCTTACGACACCCATAAAGGCACTTGTATTTTTCGATTAGAAGAACATATTGATCGATTATTTGACTCCGCAAAAATTTATCGTATGAATATTCCATACAATAAAGAGCAAATAATTGAAGCTTGTAAAGAAGCCGTTAAGAAAAATAATTTAAAGTCGGCGTACTTACGTCCACTTATATTTCTAGGGGAAATCGGCATGGGATTAAGACCTCCGATAGATGCGGTTTCAGATATCATCATCGCTGCTTTTCCATGGGACGCTTACCTCGGCGAAGAAGCCGTAGAACAAGGTGTTGATGTCGGAGTCTCTAGCTGGAGTCGACTCGCACCAAATACTATGCCTACAGCAGCAAAAGCAGGCGGAAATTATTTGTCATCACAACTGATTTCTTGCGAAGCGGCTCGCCACGGATACGCAGAAGGGATCGCGCTGGATGTAAACCATTATGTTAGTGAAGGCGCTGGACAAAATATATTCTTAGTACGCAATAATATTGTTTGTACACCGCCAAGCACCGCTTCAATTTTGCCGGGACTAACTCGCGACACAGTGATTTCACTCGCAAAAGATGGCGGTTTTGAAGTAAAAGAAGAACCGATTTCACGAGAGGCTTTATATTTAGCCGATGAAATATTTATGACCGGCACAGCAACCGAAGTTGTACCAGTAAAAAGTGTCGATGGTCTGCAGGTTGGACAAGGCTCGAGAGGAGCGATCACCGAAAAAATTCAAAAATCTTTTTTTGGATTATTCAATGGTACTACCGAAGATAAATATGGTTGGTTAGAAGAGGTTTAGTTTTATGTTGATAAATAAATATCCTGAAAAAAAGATTGCCGCACCGTACCTCCTCGCAATGACAACAAGTATTTTTTCCTCTGTGCCTCTGTGCCTTTGTGGTGAAATCTTTTATTTATTTGGCGAGAATAGAAAATGCCAAAATTAAGATCAGCAACCACCACTCAAGGCAGAAAAATGGCCGGTGCACGCGCATTATGGCGAGCAACCGGCATGAAAGATTCTGACTTTGGAAAACCGATCATTGCGGTTGCAAATTCCTTCACTCAATTTGTACCTGGTCATGTGCATTTAAAAGACATGGGGCAATTAGTCGCGGGCGCGATTGAAAAATCTGGTGGAGTCGCCAAAGAATTCAATACTATAGCGGTAGATGATGGAATTGCGATGGGGCATTCTGGCATGCTTTATAGTTTGCCATCGCGTGATTTAATTGCGGACTCGGTTGAGTATATGGTCAACGCACATTGCGCCGATGCCATCGTTTGTATTTCTAATTGCGATAAAATCACCCCAGGAATGTTGATGGCAGCTATGCGGTTAAATATTCCAGTAATATTTGTTTCCGGCGGCCCAATGGAAGCGGGAAAAACAAAGTTATCGGATCAGATCATAAAACTCGATTTAGTCGACGCCATGATTAAAGGAGCCGATCCAAAAGTTGGTGATGAGGAAAGTAACGAAATTGAACGATCGGCTTGCCCGACTTGTGGTTCTTGCTCGGGAATGTTTACCGCCAATTCGATGAACTGTTTAGTTGAAGCATTAGGGCTTGCGTTACCAGGAAATGGATCGATGTTAGCCACTCATAAAGATCGAGAACAATTATTTTTGAAAGCCGGTGAACAAATTGTCGCCCTCGCCAACCGATACTATCAACAAGATGATCACTCTGCATTACCTCGAAACATCGCCAACAAAACGGCTTTTGAAAACGCCATGAGTTTAGATATCGCAATGGGAGGCTCAACCAATACCATTTTGCATTTACTTGCAGCGGCACAAGAAGGTGATGTTGATTTTATTATGCAAGATATTGACAGACTATCTCGCAAAATCCCTCATCTATGTAAAGTAGCACCCTCCACACCCAAGTATCATATGGAAGATGTGCATCGCGCTGGTGGCGTTATAGCGATTTTAGGCGAACTGGCACGAGCTAATTTACTGGATACCTCGGCGACAAATATTTTTGGTAGCTCTCTTGCCAATTTAATTGACGAATACGATATTATGCTCACTCAAAATCAATCGATAAAAGATTTCTTTCGTGCAGGTCCTGCTGGCATAAGAACCACCAAAGCCTTTAGTCAAGATTGTCGATTCGATGATCTTGATAATGATCGCGTCAACGGCTGTATTAGAAAATACGATCACGCTTTTTCTAAACAAGGTGGTCTTGCGGTTCTGAGCGGAAATATTGCCACCGATGGCTCCATTGTAAAAACCGCAGGCGTTGATGAAGATAATTTGACCTTTACTGGAACCGCGCATGTTTTTGAAAGTCAAGATTCGGCAGTTGATGGAATATTATCTGGAAAAGTGGTTGCTGGAGAAGTGATCGTGATCCGTTATGAAGGTCCAAAAGGCGGACCGGGAATGCAAGAAATGCTTTATCCTACGACTTATTTAAAATCTATGGGACTAGGCAAAGAATGTGCGTTAATTACTGATGGACGTTTTTCTGGTGGAACTTCTGGATTATCAATTGGGCATATTTCGCCAGAAGCAGCAAGTGGTGGAACGATTGCTTTGATAGAAAATGGTGATGTTATTTCGATCGATATTCCACAAAGATCAATTCAATTGGAGCTATCTGACGCAGAATTAAATAAGCGCCGTGAAAAAATGCAAACAAAAGCGTCATCTGCTTGGCAACCACATGAGCGTGTTCGTCCGATCAGTTACGCGCTAAAAAATTACGCGATGTTAGCAACTAGCGCAGACAAAGGAGCGGTAAGAAACCGAGCGTTACTTGATACTTATAATCTAAGCAGTATATGCAATTCAACCGCCGTAAAAGAAAATGAATAATTCCCTAGTCAACAAGTCAGCTGTCAACAATTCAGCGAACCATAATTCGGCGACCAATAATTCAAAAGTAAAAACTTATAAAACAAAAGATATTGGTTTAGATTATTTACGAAAAATTTTACTTGCTAAGGTATATGATGTAGCAAGAGAAACTGAACTTACAAAAATGACGAATCTGTCATCGCAACTTAATCAAAGCATCTATCTTAAACGAGAAGATCAGCAACCAGTTCAATCATTTAAAATTCGTGGCGCTTATAATAAACTTGCGAATTTAGTCGAGAGCAAAATTGAGACAAATGAAATTGTTACCGCATCTGCCGGGAATCATGCCCAAGGACTTGCGCTTGCAGCAAAAAAGCTAAATGTCAAAGCGACTATTTTTATGCCGATAACGACACCTGGTATCAAAGTAGATAATGTAAAACGTTTGGGAGGTGATGTTAAACTGATCGGTAAAAACTTTGATGATGCACACGCTGAATCCATCGCCTATGCAAAAAAAAATGATCTGCAGTTTATTCATCCATTTGATGATGTTGATGTGATCGCTGGACAAGGCACTATCGCCAAAGAACTATTACAACAACAGCCCAACTCTGACGTAATTTTTATTCCCGTTGGCGGTGGCGGTTTGTTGGCCGGTATGGCGGTTTATATAAAACAGCTTAGTCCGAATACAAAAATAGTTGGCGTTGAGGCTGAAGATTCAGCTTGTTTAAAAGCCGCACTTCAAGCCAACAGACCGATAGATTTAGAGCACGTTGGATTGTTTGCAGATGGTGTCGCGGTTAAGAGAATCGGAAAAGGTACTTTTAACTTAATTCGAAAGTATTGCGACGACGTGATCACCGTTAATAGCGATGAAATTTGTGCCTCCATAAAAGATATTTTTGAACAAACACGAGTGATTGCAGAACCCGCTGGCGCGTTGTCATTAGCTGGACTTAAGAAATATGTTTCAGAAGCATCAAGCGATTCGAATCAAAAGTTAGTCGCCATTTTATCGGGCGCGAATATGAGTTTTCATAATTTAAGATATGTTTCTGAGCGCTGCGAATTAGGCGAGAAAAAAGAAGCCGTTCTAGCCGTCACTATTCCCGAAGAAAAAGAAAGTTTTAAACGGTTTTGTCAGGCACTTGATGGCAGAGTCATTACCGAATTTAATTATCGATTTTCTAGTAAAAGAAATGGTGAGTCTGACAATCGCCAAGCACATATTTTTGTTGGTGTTCGATTAGGAGACGATATTAACGAACGTTCAAATCTAATCAAGAATTTAGTCGATGCAAACTATCAGGTAGACGATCTCACCGATAACGAGTTAGCCAAATTGCATATACGCTATATGATTGGCGGAACCAACTCCAGTCCCACCAACGAGCGGATCTTTCGATTTCAATTTCCGGAATATCCCGGTGCTTTAGAATTATTCTTAAATACTTTGGGAGAGTTTTGGAATATCACTTTATTTCATTATCGTAATCACGGTGCTGCTTTTGGACAAGTATTGGCGGGTTTTGAAATCTCTGAAAAACAACAACTTTCCTTTTTTAGGCATCTAAAAGATTTAGGTTACCAGTGGCAGGAAGAAACCAATAACTCGGCTTATCGAACTTTTCTAGGAAACTAATCATTATTTCCATCACAAATAGATAAACTTTTGTATTATCTCGTCCAAGTATTAAGTATATTTAACATAAAAATACATCTATTACGATTTTAGTTGACCTATATCAGGTAGTCATTGTGTGATATGTATTTTCATGTAAGAATAAATACTACTGGAGGATTTTTATGGTTGAATTGATGGATAACAGACAGACCGATTGCTCGGCGACAGACTCTGACTTAAGTTTTGCAGATAACAGCGCTAGCTCGGTAAACAGCTCAAACCTGTCAGAAGCGTGCTTCGATGGCGTTTCTACAGATCAAAAAAACAAAATCTCGCATAGTGATACGCGTATGAGTGATAGCGCTGTTATTCCTGATTATTTGCAGCAAACCTACTATTGGAGTTATCTCAACCCGCGTAACGTCAACTGGCTAGACCGTGAACCAATTGTGAAAGCCATTTTATGGTGGCAACATAATAAATTACGTAACGCCGCTTTTTCAGAAATTGAGCCCGCATCGTCTGTATTACAAGTTGCTGCGGTCTATGGCGATTTTTCCAAAAATTTGGCCAAGCATATCGGCACTGACGGAAAACTCACTCTGATCGATATTGCGCCTATTCAAGTGCATAATACTCGGATAAAACTTGCGGCTTACCCTCAAGCAGAAGTTCAACTCGCTGATGCGGTGGCATCGAGTGACAGCCAATACGACACAGTGCTTTGTTATTTTTTATTGCATGAAATCCCTGACGATTACAAAACAAAAGTGATCGATAATTTGCTACAACAGATAAAACCTGGCGGCAAATTAGTCATCGTTGATTACCACAAACCCCATTGGGCACACCCAATTAAACCGATCACAAGTATGGTGTTTGATACCCTCGAGCCTTTTGCCAAAAGCTTATGGCGTCACACCATTAAAGAATTCGCGAGTCACTCTGAGCGATACGATTGGCAACACACTACTTATTTTGGAGGACTGTACCAAAAAGTTGTCGTTCAAAAAAAAGCTGACTGATTTTTTCTACAGCTTACCTTGCAATCAATTGTAATAATAAAATAAAGACACTGAACACGGAGCAACATAATGCTAAATGTCATTCAAAGCGATGTCGTCATTATTGGAGCGGGCGGCGCTGGACTGCGAGCGGCAATCGAGATAGCCAGTGAGAACAAAGATCTTGAAATCGCGTTACTATCTAAGGTCTATCCGATGCGAAGCCATACAGTCGCTGCAGAAGGTGGCGCTGCTGGTGTTGCCAAAGATGAGGACAGTTTAGACAATCACTTCAACGATACAGTTTCCGGCGGCGATTGGCTTTGCGATCAAGATGCCGTTGAATACTTCGTCGAACAAGCCCCAAAAGAACTTACTCAAATGGAACATTGGGGTTGCCCGTGGAGTCGCACAGAAGAGGGTAACGTGGCTGTGCGTCCTTTTGGTGGCATGAAAGTAGAGCGGACCTGGTACGCTGCTGATAAAACCGGCTTTCACATGCTACATACACTTTTCCAAACCTCCCTTAAATACCCAAGTATTAAGCGTTATGACGAATACTATTCCACCGAATTGATAACCCATAACGGTCAATGCTGCGGAGTGACTGCGCTTGATATGCGTACAGGTCAAATACGTTTTTTCCGCGCTAAATCGGTGATCATTGCAACTGGTGGTGCTGGGCGGGTGTTTCCGTTTACCACCAACGGAGCAATTAAAACCGGCGATGGTATGGCGATGGCTTTTCGCGCCGGGGTGCCACTCAAGGATATGGAGTTTATCCAATATCACCCGACCGGATTACCGGGAACAGGAATTTTAATTACCGAAGGCTCTCGCGGCGAAGGTGGAATTCTGGTGAATAAAAATGATTACCGATATTTACAGGACTATAACTTAGGCCCAGCCGATCCCTGGCCCAGAAAAAAAGCCATGGAGCTCGGTCCTCGCGATCGTCTATCACAAGCATTTTGGCATGAACAAAAAAAGGGCAACACTATAGAAACACCGTTTGGTGATGCTGTGCATTTAGATTTGCGCCACCTTGGTGAACAAAAAATCAACGAACGATTGCCGATGGTACGCGAGTTAGCCATGAGTTATATGAGTGTTGATCCTGTACACCAACCCATTCCTGTTCGACCAGTGGTTCACTATACCATGGGCGGGATCGATACAGACATAAACGCGGGTACTTCCTTAGGGGGGTTATACGCTGCGGGAGAGTGTGCTTGCGTTAGTATCAACGGAGCTAATCGCTTAGGGTCAAATTCACTCACCGAGCTTTTAGTTTTCGGACGTCAAGCTGGCAGAAATGCCGCTGAGTTTGCATCACAAGAAAATGCCTCTTTTGATGAAAAGATGTTACTCGAAAAAGCTCAAGCGGCTGCCGATAAGGTGATGAATCTATTCCAACACAAAGGCAACGAAACCATTCCCAATATTCGAAACGAAATGAATCAAATTATGGAAGATGGTGCAGGTATTTATCGAAGCGAGAAATCGCTCGAGCTGGCAGTACAAAAAATGTCAGAACTTAAGATCCGTTTTGCAGACATTGAGCTGTCGGACAAAAGTAATGTTTACAATACTGACCTAATCCAGGCGCTCGAACTTGGATCGATGATTGACGTAGCAAGGGCAATGGCAGTTTCAGCTTTAAACCGACGGGAATCTCGCGGCTCGCATCAACGTACCGATTTTGAAGAGCGAAATGATAAGGATTTTTTACGGCATACGCTTGCCACCTATGCTGGCGATGATAATCCGTCTATCGATTACAAAAATGTGGTAATTACTAAATCACAGCCTGCGGAAAGGGTGTATGGAGGGGAGTCAAAATGAACTCGCAAACTTCTACTTCTTCACCCAATATAGGAAAGATCCGTACTCTTGATATTGAGATTCTTCGATATGATCCTGATAAAGATCAACAACCCTATTTTCAAACCTATCAAGTGCCCTGTCAGGAAGAGTGGGTCATTTTAGATGCGATCAATTACATCAAAGATAATCTAGATCGCACTCTCAGTTATCGCTGGTCGTGTCATATGGCGGTATGCGGAAGTTGCGGCATGATGGTCAACGGTGAACCGCTTTTGTCTTGTCATGCCTTCGTCCGCGATATGCCAGACAAAGTCAAAATAGAGCCACTAGAGAACTTTCCGATCGCTCGCGATCTCATAGTTGAAATGGATGGTTTCATGGATAAATTATCCAGCGTTAAACCTTATATCAACGCAGCAGAAGATAGAACGATTGAAGATGGCACCTATAAGCAGTCGCCAGAAGAACTAAAAGATTTCCAGCAATATACACAATGTATTAACTGTATGTTGTGTTATTCAGCCTGCCCGCAAGTGGCACTAAATGAAAGTTTTGTTGGACCAGCAGCATTAGCTTTGGCGCATCGTTATAATCTAGATAATCGAGACATCGGACGTTCGGCTCGAGAAGATGTGGTCGCCAGTAACGATGGTATTTGGGAGTGCTCATTTGTAGGCGCTTGCTCCGAAGTTTGCCCTAAACATGTCGATCCAGCAGCGGCAATTCAACAAACAAAAATTGCTGCAACAACTGATTATTTTAAACGCTTTTTAATGCCGTGGAAATCTAACAACAAACACACTAAGTCTAAAGATGATAACTCTAGACAATCATCGACTAAAGGAGGAAATGATGAAACTGGCAAACGGTAATTATATTCGTCCTCCCGCTCGGTATTCATGGTGGATGCGTCAGGGACGATATTGGCGTTATATGATGCGAGAATTAAGCAGCCTATTTATCGGGATATTCTGTTTTATTTTGGTTTGGGGTTTATTTCGACTTGCTCAAGGTGAAGCGGCATTTAACCATTGGACGAACGAACTTTGGTATCAATCTGCCGGACTTTGTTGGCTGATTTTTTTGTTCGCAACTTATCACAGTTACACTTGGTTTATGGTGACGCCTAAAGCGATGCCGATTAAATTAAACGGAAAAAGAGTGGCTGCTTATATTATTATTGGCGCACACTTTTTGTTATGGTTATTCGCTTCTCTTGTGGTTTGGTATGCTTTTATTTATGGAGGTAACACATGAACAAGCTAGTTGATACTCAAGACCCAAATACCACGCAGCCTTTACCAAAAGCCTCCAACAAACCGATCATCTGGTCTTTATTTGCGGCGGGCGGAACAATTACCGCCCTGTTAATCCCAATACTGGTGTTTGTTATCGCTTTGGCTGTTCCACTCGGTCTATTATCGGCAGATTTGTTTAGCTATGCTCGACTTGTTGAACTGGCGAATAATCCGTTAGTAAAAATAATTTTATTCTTTGTGATATCTTTAAGTTTGTGGCACGCAGCACACAGATTAAGAATTACAGCACACGATTTTGGATTAAGAGCTGATGGATTTGTCATGTTTTTCTTGTATGGTTTAGCAGCAGTCACTACAATGTTTCTCGGCTGGATTTTATTGTTTCTATAACAAAAATTAATCAAAGTACGAGATATTGAATGAATGACCTGCAAGTTACTTTAGAAAAAGATAGCTCCCATCGAACCGCAACATGGATTGAATTATTTTTCGATTTAATTTTTGTTGTTGCCATCGCAAAGGCGGCACATGTGCTACTTCATTCCCATGACGGGCACATTGAAAATATCATCTACCTGAAATACCTGCTTATTATGATCCCGCTTTGGTGGGCTTGGACTGGTTGTACTTTATATTCGAGTCGATTCGATTGTGATGATGTTATTCAGCGGTTAATGAGTTTCGCTCAGATGTTTTGCGTGGTTG
>Ga0316205_10002804_pt1 | contig 17399 bp, 16 predicted proteins | sample 3monthpyrite_MG_FD_204941 | JGI IMG/M metagenome (GOLD analysis project Ga0316205, IMG submission 204941) | Microbial mat bacterial communities from mineral coupon in-situ incubated in ocean water Damariscotta River, Maine, United States -... | ecosystem: Environmental > Aquatic > Marine >... | reverse complement strand
AGAAATAAAATTATGGTTAAACGAATGATTCCTCACATCGAAGAGGGTGGCAGCTTTTTTGCAGTGGGTGCGATGCATTTAACAGGTTCAGCTGGATTATTGAGATTGTTATCAGATCAAGGTTACAAAGTAACGCCGATATACTAACGATTAGGGCTGTAATCCTTATGGTTTTTTATTAGGGGAAACCTCATGGCTTGCCCATGCTGCAAATTCTTGTCTGCTGCAGCTATCAGAATTTCGTGCGCCCATGCCTTCGATAACACGAAAAATAACGAGTCCGTTATCAGGGTCATTTGAATCAGCTTCATCAATGATTTGTCTGACAGACCATTCCTTATCGTGTTTGCCATTTGTATAGTAGCTTCCCAATTTAATCTGGTCTGCAGACATATGTTGAGATGAGCGATATTGAGTGAGTTCAAATAGTTTTTGCAGGTCGTCGGTTGTTATGTCGACAATAAGATTCATCTCGGAAATAGCGCGCTCAATATTCTTTTTATCAAACTGTCTGGTTTCGTCTTGAAATGAAAGCGGTTTCGTTTCGGTAAACCGCATCATATTAGCCGGGTAATGACGCCAGGGTAAAATACGGTTAAACAAGATTGCGACAATAAATATAATGAAAGTGTTGACCCAGATAGGGTTGAGAATATATAGGTAACCCAGATCCTGTATAGCGGGTCCACCGATAACAGCGGCCAGTGCGGTAGCGCCCCCAGGTGGATGTATGCATTTTAAAATATGCATGAAAGTAATCGATAAACCAACAGCGATACCAGCAGCAAGAAAGACATTCGGAACATTTTGATAACAAGCAACGCCAATTGCCGCTGAAACAAGGTGGCCGCCAAATAAAGACCAGGGTTGGGAAAGTTTCCCATGAGGCACTGCGAAAACCAGTACAGCAGACGCTCCCATTGAAGGAACAATGAAGGCCGCCCCTTCTGCTCCAACAAACTGAAACGAAATGATGCTGATGAAAAATATACCTAGAAAACCACCAATACCTGCAATTAATTTTTCAGTATGACTGACATTTGATGAATCGATTCCTAAAAAATAGAGGAAGTTTTTTGCCAGTTGTTTCATATTAAGTTTTTATTTGCCAGTGAATAGTTTCACTTGCACGTAACGGGATAATATTGTTTTTGTCATCTAACGGGTAGCTTTCTGGCACTTGCCAATCTTTTTTGATCAACGTAATTTTATCGGTGTTGCGTGGCAGGCCGTAGAAATCAGGGCCATTAAAGCTTGCGAAGGCTTCCAGGTTTATTAGCGCATCAGCTTGTTCAAACGCTTCGGCGTAAAGTTCAATGGCGGCATGTGCGGTATAAATGCCAGCACAGCCGCAGGCATTTTCTTTTTTATTTTGTGCATGAGGTGCACTATCTGAACCAAGAAAAAAGCGTTTATGCCCGTTTTGTATAATCTTAACCAGCGCCTGACGGTGAGTTTCACGTTTAAGTATGGGTAAGCAATAATGGTGAGGTTGTATGCCACCCTGAAACATCGCATTACGATTCATAAGTAAATGATGCGCAGTAATGGTAGCTGCGACTCGGTCGTCTTCTTGAGAGATAAAGGCAGCAGCATCTGCAGTCGTGATGTGTTCAAGTACAACTTTCAAGTTTGGTATAGCCTGCAACATTGGTATCAGTTGGGTATCGATAAAGACTTTTTCACGATCAAAGACATCGATTGCAGGGTCGGTGACTTCTCCGTGGATAAGCAGAGGTAGTCCGAGTTCGGCCATAACAGCCAAAGTGTCGTAGGTATTAGTGATATCAGTAACGCCTGCATCTGAATTAGTAGTGGCACCCGAAGGGTATAATTTTACTGCCCGGATTAACCCGCTTTCTTTAGCTTGTCTGATGTCCTCTGCTGAGGTGTTATTGGTGAGGTACAGCGTCATGAGTGGTTCGAAATCACTTGATACGGGCAAGCTATTCATTATTCGTTGACGATAAGTTAGCGCCTGTTCGACTGTTGTTATCGGTGGGTTAAGGTTTGGCATGATAATAGCGCGGGCAAATTGTTGAGCGGTATGGCCTATGACGTTAGCCATGGCGCGTCCATCTCGAACATGTAAATGCCAGTCATCTGGGCGTGTGATGGTCAAAGATTGTATTGAATTCATGTATTTTCGGTGTTTTCACTCAGTTTTGGAGCATAAACTATATCATTCAATAAGGTTTTTGGCTTGTTTTGGCTTGGAAAATGACTCTCTTCTAAAAATAGATGGAAAGTCGAATAATTGTTTAACTATTTAATTTATATAGTAATAATGACATTACGGCCTATTTTGACAGTGTCTTAATTCTTGACCTTAGGGCATAAAAAGAAGATCATAGCGCGTTTGAATTTTTAACATATTTACATAATTTATCATCAAGAAACAATAGATTAGTGAATATTTAGACGAGTGAAATTATATGGACTCTGAAGTAAAGAAACGTTTACTGAAAGAAATGTTGTATGCCCGCCGCTTTGAAGAGCGCTGCTATGAGGCATATGTTGAACGCAAAATTGGTGGATTCCTGCATTTGTATTCAGGCGAAGAGGCGTGTGCCTTTGGTGTACTGGAAGCGGCGAGAGTGGGTCATGACTATGTTATGACAAGCTATCGAGATCATATACACGCGATTAAATGTGGCGTTGATCCAAAAATGGTAATGGCTGAGTTGTTCGCCAAAGTGACCGGCTGCTGTAAAGGCTTAGGCGGTTCTATGCATATATTTGGAGCGGATAAACGTTTCATGGGTGGTTATGCATTAGTGGGTGGACCATTTCCGCTTGCGGCAGGTGTCGCTAAAGGCATTAAAATGAAAGGCGGAGATGAAATAAGTATTTGTTTCCTCGGTGATGCTGCTAATAATCAGGGTACATTCCATGAGTCATTGAATATGGCTAAGGTTTGGGATCTACCCGTTTTATATATTTGTGAAAACAATTTATATGGGATTGGTACACGTATTGATCGTTCGACTGCGGTCATCGACCAGTACAAACGTGTCTCTGGATATAATATTCCTTCTAAGCAAGTAGACGGGCAAGATGTCGAGCTTGTATATGAAGCTGCACAAGAAGCAATTGAGCATGTCCGTTCAGGTAAAGGGCCCTATTTCCTTGAGCTCATGACTTACCGTTATCGTGGCCACTCTATGTCTGACTCAAATGCATATCGACCTAAAGATGAAGAGCGTATGTGGAGCGGTCGTGACCCAATCATTATGTTACGTGATCGTTTAATTGAAGCAGGTGAAACAACACTTAATGATTACAAACAAATGGACTCTGAGATATTAGATCAGATAGAAAATGAAGTCATTAAATTCGCTGAAGAATCACCGGAGCCACCATTAGAGATGTTAGAGAAATATACATTGGTCGAAAATGACCCTTGGGTTAATGGAGGGTCTAAGTAATGTCCGAGATTATGTTTTGGGAAGCACTGCAACGTGCACATGATGAAGAAATGACTAATGATCCACTCGTTATTTGTATGGGTGAAGATATTGGTGTTGCTGGCGGTACTTATAAAGCAACAAAAGGGCTTTATGACAAATATGGCCCTGAGCGAGTTATCGATACGCCTATTTCCGAAAATGGTTATACTGGTTTGGGTATCGGCGCTTCTTACCTTGGTATTCGTCCTGTCATAGAAATTATGTCGGTGAACTTTGCCTGGTTGGCAATGGATCAGATCTTTAACACAGCAGCAAAAATACATTATATGTCAGGTGGTCAATTACGTGCACCGATTGTTGTCCGCTCACCGGGTGGTACAGCTCATCAATTAGGTGCTCAGCATTCTGCACGTATGGAAAAAGTATTCATGGGTATTGCTGGTTTGCGTGTAGTTACTCCGTCCAGTCCTAAGCAAGCTTATGGGTTACTCAAATCAGCTATTCGTTGTGATGACCCTGTGTTTATAAATGAGCATGAGCTCATGTATAACATGAAAGGCGAGGTGCCTGATGAAGAATTCTTTTTACCATTAGAAGGTTCTGAAGTTGCACGCAGTGGTAAAGATGTGACACTGTTTGGTTATAATATTTCTGTGCATTGGTGTCTGCAGGCTGCTGATATCCTGGCCAAGCAACATGGAATAGATGCAGAAGTCGTTGACCTTTATACATTGAGTCCTTTAGATCGGGCAGGTATTGCTGCATCTGTCAGTAAAACACATCGTGCATTGATTGCTGAAGAAGCAGAACCCGCAGTAGGCGTCGGTTCTGAAATAATGGCCATAATCAATGAAGAATGTTTCTATGAGTTGGATGCGCCACCGGTGCGCGTTTCGGCTGTAAATGTACCTATCCCTTATAACCACGCATTGGAAAAAGCAGCTATCCCATCAGCACAGGACGTTGTTAAAGCCGTATTGAAAATGTTTGGAAAATAATAAACTTATAAATAAGGATTAGAATTAAACCTGATCCTTATCTATTAAGTTGCTAGCTTTGAGACTGGATAACTATGTCTGAACCCTATGTAATAAAAATGCCTCAATTATCCGACACCATGACTGAAGGTGTTGTCGTAAGTTGGGAAAAAAATATCGGCGACAAGATTGAACGTGGCGATATTGTTGCCACAGTCGAAACTGACAAAGCCATTATGGATGTTGAAGTTTTTCGTGAAGGTTTTCTTTCGGGACCTATATCTGAGGTAGACAGTGTTGTACCAGTAGAGGGTGCAATAGCTTACATCGTAGCATCAGAAGCAGAAGTGCAAAAAGATGGCGCAGCTCCAGTTGCCGCAACAACTACAGCAATGGCTTCTGAAGAAGCTGCTTCAGAAAAAATTGATGATTCAGGTGATATGCCAGCAGCAAGCAATCAAGAACCTGAAGGTACTGTTAACACAATTGTGATGCCGCAATTATCAGACACCATGACTGAAGGCATAGTAGTGGAGTGGATTAAATCACTAGGCGACAAAATAGAACGCGGTGATATTGTTGCGCAAGTGGAAACAGATAAAGCCATTATGGATGTTGAAGTATTCCGTGAAGGTTATTTGTCCGGTCCTATGACAGAAGTTGATAGTGTTGTAGCAGTGGGCGTTGCAATGGCATACCTGGTTGAAAAAGAAGATCAGGTTGTGAAAGAAGGTGCAGTTGTACAGTCAAGTGGCGCTCAGTCATCATCTTCTACAGAAGAAGTTACTTCTTCCAGCTCTACATCTTCACACCAAATACAACCAGCAGGGTCATCAACACCGGCTGCACGCCCTAATAATAAATACGCTACACCATTAGCACGTAAAATTGCAGGTCAGTCTGGTATTGATTTAAATGCAGTGCAAGGTAATGGCCCTGCCGGTGTCATTGTGGCTAGTGATGTGATGGGAAGTTCAACTTTAGCGCCCGCTGCCGCTGGCGCCTCAATGTTAGAAGCGCCTGTACCCGGGAATGGACGTGCAATGAACGCAATGGAAAAAGCCATTAGTCATAGTATGTCGTCATCATTGAGCATGCCTACATTTAATGTAACCGTTAATGCAGTTCCTACGGCACTCATTAAAGCATCCAAGAAAAAAGGTGTGTCGGTAACCGTGTCTATTGCCAAGGCTTGTGGATTGGCGATGTTAAAACACCCGACGATGAACTGGTGCTATCAACCAACAGATAAATTAGTCGAACGCTCCAATGTTGACATTGGTATGGCAGTTTCTGCTGATGGCGGCGGTTTAGTCGTACCTGTCCTTCGTGGTTGTGAATCCAGTAGCCTGGAGTCCATGAACGATGAATGGAAAGAATTATTAGGCCGTGCACGGTCACGGCGCTTGAAACCAGATGAATATGCCAATCCGACGTTTATGGTATCCAATATGGGTATGTTGGGTGTCAGTTATTTTGACGCGATACCAACACCCGGCACTGCCGCTATTTTAGCCATTGCTGCTGCAGGTACTGAAGGTATGCCCATGACCATTACAGCCGACCATCGTGTTGTGAATGGTGCTGAAGTTGCACTTTATCTAAATACGCTTAAAGGTTTGATCGAGCAACCGGAAACCTGGATGGGGCCAACTGGTCCTGCAGTTCCAGAAGGTGACTGGGATTATGACGTTATCGTTATCGGCGGTGGCCCGGGTGGTGAAGATTGTGCTCGCGATTTAGCGGCGCACGGTATGAAAGTGGCTATGGTGAATGATAGTCCTTACCCTGGTGGTGAATGTCTATGGCGTGGATGTATTCCTTCAAAAGCATGGCGTGCAGCGGCAGATAAAATTCGTGATCGTGCACATGATGAACATCTGGGTGTTGAAGGCACAAATAAAGCGAAATTAAATTGGAAAAAACTCGAAAAAACCCGTAAGTATGTGTTGGAAACGCGTGGAGACATGGCGTTAAAAACTGATAAAGGCGTGAAAATTAAAGTTATTCAGGGGTTTGCACGATTCGAAAGTGATCATACATTGTTTGTGGATCAATCTGGTAACAATGATAACCCTCATCAACGTGCACCCAATGGCGACAGCTCAAAAGGTGAAAAGCTCAGTTTTGGTTGTGCCGTTATAGCAACGGGCGCACCTCCGTTTGTGCCGCCTATTCCTGGCGCGCATGATGGGCTAACTGATGGCGCTGTTTTGACATCAGATACAGTATGGGGTTTAGAGTCAGTGCCAAAACGTTTAGGTGTAATTGGTGGTGGTGCAATCGGTATGGAAATGGCACAAATCTTTCAAGACTTTGGCAGCAAGGTTTTATTGTTGGAAGGCCAGGAAAGGATTCTTGCTGAAGTAGAGCCAGAAATTGCAAAACACCTGACCGCTGTTTTAAATGATGACCAGAATCTAACGATTCAAACATCGGCTTCTGTAAAATCTATTAAAGGTAAAGCAGGTGCAGTCAAATTGGTTTATACATCCGATGATGGCAAAGATCATACCTTTAGCTGTGACCACGTTATTATGGCAACAGGTAAACGTCCTGTATTGGAGCCTCTCCAAATAGATAAAGCAGGCATTGAATCTGAAAATGGCATGATCAAGGCAGACATTCGTAGCCGTACTAACGTGCCACATATCTTCGCGGTGGGTGATGTTATTGGTGGGCTAATGTTAGCTCATACTGCGGGGCAGCAAGGTCGAGTGGCTGCTGCCACCATTCTTGGCGAAGACATGACCTATGATCAAGATAAAGACAGTGGGGTTATCTTTACACGCCCAGAAGCGGCATTTGTGGGATTATCCATGGATCAGGCTAAGAGTAAGGGTATAGATGCCGCGGAAGTTAAAATGCCGATGAGTATTGATGCCAAGGCTATGATTACAAATGAAACGCATGGCATGATTAAAATGGTCGTAGATAAGAAAAACCATCGTGTAGTTGGTGTTCACTATCTTGCTGATCATGCAGATACTCTGATTGGCGAAGGTGTCATGATCGTTTCAGGCGATATGACATTAGAGCAGGTTGCTCATGCAATCCATCCTCACCCAACTCAAACAGAAATGATTGGGGAAATGGCTAGAAGGCTATTATCCAGGTTGCGTCGCAGCAAAAAAAAATAAGCTAGTATTTACCAAAAATCAGCATAATTAATGATCTTGGAGAGGTTTGGCAGGTTTAAAGAAAAAACCTGTCGGACCGTTAACCTATATGAGAATGTGTATTCTTTTAGGGCTTTTGTAAAGCAAAAGACTAACTTGGTTAACTTATTGAAAAATAAGGATAATAAAATTACATGGAATTATTATGCGGATATTAATAGTTAGTATTCTGATGGTATTTAGTCATTTAAGCGTCAATGCAGGTTCGCTGCATTATGAAGCCACGCTTGAAGATTCAGTTTGGGAGGTGACTTCATCACCTTTACGTTGCACATTGACACACCCGGTAAAATTATTTGGTAAGGCGCAGTTTTATCAATTAGCGGGTTACCAGCCAAAATTTCGATTTTATGTAGATCAAGCACCTATCAGAAAAGGCAAGGTCAAAATGGAATCGGTTGCTCCTGGGTGGAAGAAAAATGAAAAGTCACGCAGCCTGGGTAGTTACTCATACCAAAAAGGTGAGACACCATTTCGTTATAAAAGAAAAATGAGCTTAAGGCTACTTTCAGAGTTAGAGCAAGGTATGAGGCCTGTGTTTAAATTTAAAGACTGGGGTGATGGCAGAGATGATGTGGCTGCGGTTTTATCAACAGTCAGGTATCGTGAAGCATTAGGTCAATTCCGTATCTGTATGGGTCAAATAATCCCTTATGACTTTAAGAATGTTAAAAATACCATGGTGAATTTTGATACGGCAAAATTTAATCTGAATAAAAAAGCCAGACGTGATCTTGATGCAGTCGTTGCGTATTTAACCAGAGACCCCAGTGTGAAAAAGGCAAATGTTAATGGGCATACTGATAACCGAGGAACGCATACGTACAATAATACCTTGTCGCAACAGAGAGCACTAGCTGTTAGGCAGTATTTACTCGATCAAAATGTACCTGTTTCAAAATTAACGGTGAAGTATTTTGGTAAGCGTAAACCATTAGATGTGAATCGAACAAAAAAAGGTCGAGCTGCAAATCGTAGGGTTTGGGTTGAGCTAATTCGAGAATAATTTAAGTAGTATAATAATTAAATTAAAAAATAAATAAAGCGTGTAGTTGCTAGGAGATAAGAATGTCAAAAACTGAAGTCAAGAAAGTCGTATTGGCTTACTCTGGTGGTTTAGATACCTCGGTTATTTTAAAATGGTTAGAAGATACCTATGGCTGTGAGGTGGTTACCTTCACAGCAGATATTGGTCAGGGTGAAGAAGTAGCGCCAGCACGTGCGAAGGCTGAAGCCTATGGTATCAAGGAAATATATATAGAAGATTTACGTGAAGAATTTGCTCATGATTTTGTATTCCCTATGTTTCGTGCGAATACAATTTATGAAGGTGAGTACTTATTAGGAACGTCTATTGCTCGACCGCTTATTTCTAAGCGATTGGTTGAAATAGCGAGAGAAACAGGTGCGGATGCTATTTCACATGGCGCAACCGGTAAGGGAAATGATCAGGTACGTTTCGAGCTGGGTGCGTATGCATTGATGCCGGATGTACATGTCATTGCACCGTGGCGTGAATGGGATTTGAATTCACGAGAGAAATTACTTGCTTATGCTGAAGAGAATGGAATCAGTATTGAACAAAAGCGTGGCAAAAAATCACCATATTCAATGGATGCTAATTCCTTACATATATCCTATGAGGGTGGCATTCTTGAAGACCCTTGGGCAGAACCTGAAGACGATATGTGGCGTTGGACTGTCTCACCTGAGCAAGCACCGGATGAAGCAACATATATTGAGTTAACATATCAGCAAGGTGATATTACTGAAATAAATGGCGAAGCAGTAACGCCTGCAACAGTAATGGAAGAATTGAACCGCATTGGTGGAGCGAATGGTATCGGGCGTGATGATATAGTCGAAAATCGTTATGTGGGTATGAAGTCTCGTGGTTGTTATGAAACTCCGGCAGGCACAATAATGCTTAAAGCACATCGTGCAATTGAATCGATAACCCTGGATCGTGAAGTTGCGCATTTGAAAGATGAGTTGATGCCGAGATATGCGAGTATGGTCTATAACGGTTATTGGTGGAGTCCTGAACGCTTGATGTTACAAGAGATGATTGATGCTTCTCAAGTAACGGTAAACGGAAGCGTAAGGCTGAAACTTTATAAGGGTAATGTCATTGTGGTTGGTCGTAAGTCAGACACTGATAGTTTGTTTGATGAAAATATAGCTACTTTTGAGGATGATGAAGGTGCTTATGACCAAAAGGATGCGGAAGGATTTATAAAACTTAATGCGTTACGACTGAGGATTGCAGCTAAGAAGAAATAGGTTTTTAGTATTGTAAATTGCTTTATTTTTTAGTGGGGATGCTGGATAAAAATAGGTGAAATTATCATTATTGACTTTATTTTTGATGGTTTTATCATTTTTAAATAAATTGGAATGTCTTCTAGACTCAAATAAAAGCAGTTACCCAAAATAAAACTAACGACAGAAAAGTTAGACTATCTTTGTTTGAGAGTTTAGTAGGTTTTTTGTGGGTAATGATAAGTAGCGCGCTGAGAAGTGAAGTAGGTTCTTGGTCGATGTGAAAGTGAATAAATAAAGGGTGACAAATGCGTTTATTGCATACGATGTTAAGAGTTGGTGACTTGCAACGGTCTATAGATTTTTATACTCAAATTATGGGTATGCAATTATTACGTCAGAAAGACTATCCTGATGGTAAGTTTACATTAGCTTTTTTGGGTTATGGCTGTGAGTCTGAAAATACAGTGATTGAGTTAACGCATAATTGGGATACTGATCAGTACGTGGTGGGTACTGGTTTTGGGCATTTGGCGATAGAAGTGGATGATGTATACCAAGCAACTGACCAAATTCGTCAACAAGGCGGAAACATTATTCGTGATGCAGGTCCTATGAATGCCGGTAAAACAATTATAGCTTTTGTAGAAGACCCTGATGGATATCAAATCGAATTATTAAGCCCAAAATAGACACTTCTTTTTTCTGAAACCCCTGGTTTCTTATGTTGCTAGCACATTACTGCTGGACAGGATAAAATACCGCTCATAATATTGTGTGAATACGCTATCGAGGATCCATTATGAGCGCTGAAGAAGCCTCCATACCTGCAAATTTTATTCGTCATATCATAAACGCCGATATAAAGGCGAATAAAAATAATGCGAAGGTTGTTACCCGATTTCCACCTGAGCCTAATGGTTATTTACATATTGGCCACGCTAAATCCATTTGTTTGAATTTTGGTATAGCAAGGGATTATCAGGGTTCGTGTCATTTACGTTTTGATGATACTAATCCACATAAAGAAGATATTGAGTTTGTTGAAGCAATCAAAAATGATGTTCAGTGGTTAGGATTTGACTGGGGTGCAAATCAGTTTTACGCATCTGATTATTTTGAACAATTGTATGGTTATGCGGCACAGTTAATCGAAAAAGGGTTAGCCTATGTTTGTGACCTAAATGCAGAACAAATTCGTGAATACCGTGGAACATTGATAACACCGGGCAAAGAGAGTCCCTATCGCAATCGTTCAATCGATGAGAATTTGGATTTATTTAAGCGTATGCGTGAAGGTGAATTCAAAGATGGCGAAAAAGTTGTACGTGCGAAAATAGATATTGCGTCCCCTAATATGAATATGCGTGACCCAACGATTTATAGAATACGTCATGGGGTTATTCATCATCAAACTGGTGAGTCATGGTGTATATATCCGATGTATGACTTCACTCACTGTCTATCAGATTCGATTGAAGGGATTACGCACTCATTGTGTACATTGGAATTTGAAGATCACAGGCCTTTATATGACTGGTTTTTAGATAATCTTAATGTTGAATCTCATCCTCAGCAGATAGAGTTCTCGCGACTCAATCTTGAATATACGGTAACGAGTAAGCGTAAGCTGACAGAGCTGGTCGAGGGTGGTTACGTAGAAGGTTGGAGCGACCCACGCATGCCAACTATTGCAGGTATGAAACGAAGAGGTTATCCGGCCGCTGCAATTAGAGAGTTTTGTGATCGTATTGGTGTAACCAAAGTTGATAACTTGATAGAAATGGGCGTGTTGGAAAGCTGTGTTCGTGATGATTTGAATGAAAATGCAGCACGACGTATGGCAGTATTAAATCCACTTAAAGTGATAATTACTAACTATCCTGATGATCAAGTTGAAGAACTTCAATCTGCCAATCATCCGCAAAATGAAGACATGGGTAAACGGGTTATTCCATTTTCAAAAGAATTATATATTGATGCAAATGATTTTGAAGAAGTGCCTCCGCCAAAATTTAAACGATTGATTGCAGGTGGAGAAGTTCGATTAAGGAATGCCTATGTCATTCGTTGCGATGAAGTGATAAAGGATACACAAGGCGAAGTGATTGAATTGCATTGTAGTTATGATGAAAAAACCTTGGGAGCAAAACCTGAAGGTAGAAAAGTCAAGGGTGTAATACACTGGGTCTCAGCCCAGCACGCTATTAAAGCTGAAGCACGTTTATATGATGTGCTATTTACAATACCTACACCTGATGTTGCTAAGGATGAAAAAGATTACAAAGAATACATTAGTCCTGATTCATTACGAACATTGACACAATGTTATGTTGAAGCAAGTTTGCAGGCAGCCAAACCGGGTGATAGCTTTCAGTTTGAAAGGGAAGGTTATTATTGTCTTGATGAAATGCATGTCGCTGGTAATTTACCTGTATTTAATCGTACTGTTACGTTACGCGACACATGGGGTAAGAAGCAGTAATTAATATTCATACCCTAAAACGTAAAAGGCCGGTATTCATCGGCCTTTTACGTAACATCTAAAATAAAAATGTCACGGAGAAGATTATTATGTCTGAGGAGTATAGACGATTAGTTAATAATCTATGATTATTCTCCGTGACTTAAACTTTTAATTAATTAGAGCTGCATTTTTTTGCTAACCAGTAATCAACGCTGAGATATTTACCGGCGCCGATAAAGAATAGAGCAAGTAGCATAATAAAATACGTTGTGGCGAATTCAACGCCGTTATTAAGGACAACAAAACTACCTTGTTCTGTGAGCCAGTCATAATTACCGTGTTGTTCCAGCAGTCTTTTAGCTGCATTTAATTTTTCGCCAGCAATTTCGGCATCAGTGCAATTAAACAAGCAGAATTTGGTATCTGCGATGGCTTGCCAACCATTTTCCCAGTGTACGGCAAAGATGGCGACTAACATGGTTATCATTAATGGCAAGGATATCCAGCGTACGCCCAATCCCAATAGTAGTAATACTGCACCACCTACTTCTGTGCCAGCAGCAAGAAATGTCATTAGTTCAGGAAAAGGAAGGCCAAGCCCCCATTCTGAATTACCAAACCACGCTGCTGTGTCATTAAAACTTGAGAATTTTGATGTGCCGGCCATCCAGAATATTGGAGCTAGGTAAAGTCTGAGAGCAAGCGGTGCGAGGAAATCGATAGCGCGTGATTTATTTAGTAGGTTTTGTAAAGCGCATAACATGGTAAGACTCCTGTTATTGTTTTTTTATTTTATATGCGCGTACCCAATAAAATATCAGCTTCACGCAGCTGTTCCATTATTTCTAATCCTCCATTTATGACAACGGTGGGATCAGAATGGTTCAATTGTAGTGCGATATTTTCTAATAATGTTTGGCCAGTCTGTGATTCATCAAGCTGAATGCTTTGAATTAAATGAGCGGTCATAGGGTTTATTTCCAGAAAACCTATTTCATCATTGCGGTCCCGATAAACAACCAGTGTGGTAATTTGTTCAGGTGCTTGCTCAGGTTGATAATCAGGGCCAATATGTTGCACATCAAACTGGTAACTTAATAGCCATGCAAGAGGTGACAAAATGGGAGTGCCTGCGAGAAAGTCGCCTTCAGGGTTGACTCCTTCTGTTGGAATCTCTTCTTCATCTACGTTTAGCGCTAGCTCAACCCATTCATAGTGCGCGAGTTCATTAATAAAAATAGGGTCGTTTTCTTCATCACGTTCGTTTTCAAGATAGGCGAGAAATTCTTGTGATATTTCCAGAAAATAAGGGGTTTCACACTGATGGTGTGCAAAAAAATCCCTGATCATTGCATGCCAATTTGCGTCACTGTATAACTTTCGCAGAATAGGAAATCCGTTTGCAATAAAACCTTCAACATTGTTATAAAAAAGATCGCGATAAATTGCCATGCGATGATCTTCAACGTCATCTGGTTTATTATTAAGTTCCGGGTTGCGAATATGAGCGGCAAACTCATATTGTTTACGCATAAATTCGGGTAATTCAGGCTCGCTGTTTGTCATGACTCTGTTTCCATTTTTCCTGCATGTCCGCGATAATACTAACTTCACGAATGAGTTCAGGTATTGGCGGAATATTAAAGTCGCGCTCCAGTAATGTAGGGATGACGCCAAAATGACCATAAGTTTTGTCGAGTAAAGCCCATACAGGATCGACAACATCAGCGCCATGTGTGTCAACGCGCAAATCGATGTCTTCTTCAAAATGTCCGGCAATATGAATATAGGCAATACGGTCAGCAGGTACTGCTTTCAGGAAGTCTTCAGCATTATACTGGTGGTTGATACTGTTCACGTAGATATTGTTAACGTCCAGCAATAAATCACAGTTGGCCTCTGTTAGTACGGCGTTGAGAAAATCTATTTCCTCCATGTCTTTTCCCGGCGCTGCATAGTAAGAAACGTTTTCCATAACAATGCGCTGCTCTAAAGTGTCTTGAACAATGCGGATACGCTCAGCAACATATTTAACGGCTTCTTCTGTAAAAGGGATAGGCATTAAGTCATAGAGGTGGCCATTGTCACTGCAATAACTTAAATGTTCTGAATATAAACGGATATTATGATTTTTTAAAAAAACCTTTAATTTTTTTAAAAAATCCATATCGAGTGGAGATGGACTACCAATTGAAAGTGATAGGCCGTGACATGCAAAAGGATAACGTTCTGTAAATTCACGAAACTGTTTACCATAGCTACCACCAACACCGATCCAGTTCTCAGGGGCAACTTCCATAAAATCAATTTCTGAGGGGTTGGCCTCGGCCAACGATCCTAACATGGATCGTCGTAAACCGAGGCCGCTACCTTCAAGCTTATAGTGTGATGAACTCACGCAGAGGGTCCTTATTTATTACCGCCACATTTGCCTTCGCCACATTTACCTTCTTTTTTAGCTTTATCGCCGCCGCATTTACCTTCCATGCCTTTTTTCATAGCTTTACCTTTTGCGCCGCATTTGCCTTCGCCACATTTACCTTCCATGCCTTTTTTCTTGGCTTTATCTTTTGCACCGCATTTGCCTTCGCCACACTTACCTTCTTTTTTAGCTTTATCGCCGCCGCATTTACCTTCCATGCCTTTTTTCATAGCTTTACCTTTTGCGCCGCATTTGCCTTCGCCACATTTGCCTTCCATTGCAGCAATTTGCATGTAACCACTTGTGAGTTGACTGGCAGAAAATGGATTTTCATTTGCTTGTACAACAGCGCTTGCTGAAACAGTTGAAAGAAATGCCGCGCCTAATGCTGCGGCTAAAGGTTTTTGAGTAAACTTCTTAGTCATGTTTGTTGCTCCTAAAATATTTGATAGTATGTGACCGTTTATTATTTAATAAGGCGTATAGTCCATCGCGCGGATTAAGTGTTCCGTCAACCACTGTCTTTGCCTTAATCAATAGGACTTAGTTAAATCCTGAAAGTTCAGTATAGGCAATAATAATCACAATTTTGTGTCAATTTTGTTAATTAATTGATTTAGGCAGCCTAGGTAAGCCTGGTCATCTGGTAATTGGCCTGTTTTTTGTGCTTGCCAGAGCGTTTCAGCTAAACAATCCATCATAAGGTGCTCTGTCTCGTGTTGATTGGCCAGCTTAATTAGTATTTTCTTATATATCTCACTAATGCCGTTAGGGTGATTACTGCCACATTGTTCACGCAAGGTGATATGCATGCCCATGTGTAAAAATGGATTAGTTTGGCCGTCTTCAGCCAGATAGTCTTTATCGAGATCAGTTTGTTCTGTTTCCAGCATTGAGTGGTACTCAGGGTGCATGGCAACGACTTCGCCCACGAGTATTTCGAGAGGTTCGATAGGTTTTTTATCGATCAGTTTTTTCCATGAAGATCGGAAAAATTGTCTAATTTCATTACGGTCTTGGCTAAAAAACATAATTTTGATTCTTTATTTAGATTTCTGTCTTTTGTTTAAATTCGCAAAGGTCTTCAATAACACAAGAACCACAGCGTGGCTTACGTGCAATACAGGTGTAACGCCCATGTAATATTAACCAATGGTGAGCATCCAGCTTGAATTCTTCGGGTACAAATTTTATCAGTTTTTTTTCAACTTCCACGACATTTTTACCTGGTGCAAGTCGTGTGCGGTTTGAAACGCGGAATATATGTGTGTCTACGGCAATGGTAGGGTGACCAAAAGCTGTGTTGAGTACCACATTGGCGGTCTTTCTTCCAACGCCAGGTAATGATTCTAGTGCCTCTCTATCTTCCGGGATTGTGCTGTTATATTTTTCGATCAATATCTTGCACGTTTTGAGGATGTTCTTGCCTTTAGTGTTGTATAAGCCGATTGTTTTTATATATTCACGTAGGCCTTCTTCTCCCAGATTCAACATACATTTAGGTGTTTTGCATTTTTTAAATAAAGCCTTTGTTGCTTTATTAACACCGACATCGGTAGCTTGAGCAGATAATAAAACAGCTATGAGTAATTGAAAGGTATTGTTGTAATTCAGCTCAGTGGTAGGCTCAGGTATATGCGCTTTCAGGCGTTGAAAGATTTCAAAGCGTTTAGTGGCATTCATTGTTTTTAAGCCTGTGTGACCTCAGCAACTGTCGTGATGTTAATACTGGATTTGGCACGTTTGGCTATGCGACGGTCAATCAAGTTTTTTACAGCAATAAGTAAACCCAGCCCTATGAATGCACCGGGTGGTAATATGGCTAATAAAAACCCAGGGTAATCATCACTAAAGGTGATAGTCATACTGCGTGCAGTCTCGCCAAACATGAGTTCAGCCTGAGCGAATATAGTGCCCATGCCAATTATTTCACGTAAGCCACCCAGGACTACCAGGACAGCGGTGAAACCTAAACCCATGCTTAAGCCATCAACGAATGAGTGACTAACAGAATGTTTTGATGCAAATGATTCAGCGCGGCCGATGATGGCGCAGTTCGTTACGATAAGGGGTATGAAAATACCCAGTGTTTTATATAAAGGATGAAAGTAGGCATTTAAAGTTAGTTCAATGGTAGTAACCAGTGAAGCAATAATCATAACAAAAACAGGTATACGTATTTCACTTCGCACGATATTACGGATTAAAGACACTATGACATTAGAACCGATGAGTACTAAGGTGGTGGCAATACCAAGTCCTAGTCCATTTATAAATGTAGATGTAACAGCTAATAACGGACATAAGCCTAAAAGCTGAACCAGTGCCGGGTTATTCGTCCAGAAACCATCTTTCGTTATTTTGTTAACTGTCTCATTCATGGAATTGTCCTGAGATTGATGTCGTGTCAGCAAATACTTCCTGCTGATGATTTTTGTAGTATACCAGAGTGTTTTTAACCGCTTTAACAATAGCACGTGGTGTAATTGTTGCTCCAGTAAATTGGTCGAAATCACCACCGTCTTTTTTTACCCGCCAATTTTTAATATCAGGGTTAATTAACGATTTTTGGTCGAAGCTTAAAATCCAGTTTGAGCGCTCCACTTCAATGGCATCACCCAGGCCAGGTGTTTCTTTGTGTGAAACAACGCGTACCCCTGTTAATGTGCCGTTGCGAGATAT
>Ga0316205_10002803_pt1 | contig 17406 bp, 17 predicted proteins | sample 3monthpyrite_MG_FD_204941 | JGI IMG/M metagenome (GOLD analysis project Ga0316205, IMG submission 204941) | Microbial mat bacterial communities from mineral coupon in-situ incubated in ocean water Damariscotta River, Maine, United States -... | ecosystem: Environmental > Aquatic > Marine >... | reverse complement strand
GGCCTTTTTACCCCGAGCAAGAGATATGGAAATGGAGCTACCAATGTTTAGACCGTTCAGACTTGCCGCTGCTGCCGTTCTTGCCGTCAATTTTCTGGGATCTACCGCACAGGCGCAGAACTGGAACCTTCACCCCTCTTATGGATCCGTCACGCTGAATGCGGGTTTCGTGCCCGACCCCCGCACCCGCACGGTGCGCGCGGGCGGTGACCAGCAATATTCGGGCGGCCAGGGATGTCCCGGAGGCGGATGGTTTGCGAATGCGCCCGATTACCGGGTCAACTACCGCGCCGGATCCTATCCGTCGCTGACCTTTTACGTCAGCGCGCCGGGCGACACGATGCTGCTGATCAACGACCCCAGCGCGCGCTGGTATTGCAACGACGACTACAACGGGCTGGATCCGCTGATCCGTTTCAACAACCCGCAATCGGGGCAGTATGACATCTGGGTCGGCACCTATAACCGCTCGCGCGTGCATAACGCGACGATCTACATCACCGAACGGTAATCCAGCGGTTTTGCGCGCAATTTCAGGCCGGGCGGCACTGGCCCGGTCTGATGTTGCGGCCTTCCTGGATCACAGACCCAGGCCAGAGACGATCCGCGCGGCTTCCTGCGCGCAAGGGGTCAGCGTGGCGCGGTCCTCTCCGGGGAAGAACCGGGCGCGGGTTGCCGTCGGCATCGCGGCGGGGGTATCGATCACCACGCGGGGTGCCAGATTGTCCTGTATCCGGGCGTTCTCGGCTGCCCAGGCCCGCGCCAGGACAATCTGCCCGGCTTTCGCGGCCCCATAGGCGCCAAAGAATTTCGCCGTTCCGCCCGCCGCGGCGCGCCAGGCAGCGTCATCGAAGAACAGCGCCAGGGGCTGCGTGCTGGCGCGCAGCAACGGCTCGATCATCGGAATCAGCGTCCCGGTCGTGCGCAACGTGGTGGCCAGGGTCTTGTCCCAATCCTTGACCGCGATATGACCGGCGGGCGACAGCGGGGGCACATGCACGGCGGTGTGGGCCCACAGGTCGACGCGGCCCCAGCGCTGATGCACCGACAGGCAGATCTGGCGCATGGCGTCGTCATTGGTGACGTCCACGGGCACCAGCGTTGCGCTGCCGCCCGCGGCCTTGATCCGGTCGTCCAGCTCCTCCAGCGCGCCGGTTGTGCGGGCCAGCGCCACGATATGCCAGCCCTTTGCCGCCAGGGTTTCGGCCAGCGCCGCGCCCAACCCGCGCGAGGCCCCGGTTATCAGGGCTACGGGGCGATCGGGGTCGGTGGATGTCTGTGTCATGGTCGCTGGTTCGGGCGTTGATGTGGGTGTTGATGCGGGCGCTGATTCGGGCGTTGATTCGGGGGGCGGGGATGAATGGCTCATACCCTGTTGATTGCCACCCCGTCCGACCGCTTGCAAGCCCGGGGCCGAACGCGGGGCATTTGCCGCACGACCCCCCCGGGGCTTCGCGTCACCTGCTCATTGCAAATCCGGCGCATTTGCAAAACCGTTGATTTGCAAACCCGCCCGATGTTTCGCACGGCTTGCGCTCCGGGGATGCTTGACGCGCCCGCATCGCCAGCCGATAACGGGCGCAACTTGGACCCAAGCTCAGGGAGATAGCCATGGCCCAATCTCAAACTCTCGTTCAGGCGTCACTCGGCGTCAATTCTCTGGCCGGCAAGGCGCTGGTCGTGGTTGCCGGATCGGTGCTGATCGCTCTTGGCGCCCAGATCAGCGTGCCGATGCTGCCGGTGCCGATGACGCTGCAAACGCTCGCCATCCTGCTGGTCGGGCTGACCGCCGGGTCGCGGCTGGGCGCGGGCGCGGTGCTGGCCTATCTGGCCGAAGGCGCGATGGGCCTGCCGGTCTTCGCCGGCGGCGGCGCGGGCCTTGCCTGGCTCGCCGGGCCGACCGCCGGGTTCCTGTGGGGCTTTGTCGGCGTCGCCTTCCTGGCCGGTCTGCTGGCCGAACGCGGCGTCACGCGCAACCTGTTCGCCACGTTCTTCGGCGCGGTGCTGATCTCGGCGCTGCTTTATGTGCCCGGTGTGCTGTGGCTGACCGCCGCAACCTCGCTGGACATGGGCGGTGCCGTGTCGCGCGGGATGGTGCCGTTCCTGCTGGGTGATTCCGTGAAAGCCGCCGCCGCGGCGCTGATCGTCACCGGTGCCTGGGCAGCCCTGAAATCCCGCCGCGCCTGATTTCCGGCCCAACCGCCGGGCGAAACCCAAAACCCCCGGGTCGCGTCAGCGCCCGGGGGTTTTTTCTGGTCTTGCCAAGGTCCGAGTTTCAGAGCGCCGCCGCTTCCCGCGCAAGCGCCTCGATCAACGCCCAGTCGCCGCTGGCCATGGCCTCGGCCGGCGCTACCCAGCTGCCACCGACACAGGCGACGTTGGACAAGGACAGATATTCGGCCGCATTCCCCGGGCTGACGCCGCCCGTCGGACAAAATGTCACCTGCGGCAAGGGGCCGCCCAGGGCCTTCAGCATCGCCGGTCCACCCGCAGGTCCGGCGGGAAAGAATTTCATCGTCCGATAGCCCTTTTCCAGCAAGGCCATGACTTCGGTGGCGGTGGCCGCACCCGGCAGCAACGGCAATTCCTGGGCCGAACAGGCGGCAATCAGCGTTTCGGTCGCGCCGGGCGAAACGGCGAACCCGGCACCCGCCGCTCTGGCGCGCGCGGCGTCATGCGCGCTCAACACCGTGCCCGCGCCAACCTGCGCGCCGGGAACTGCGGCCATCGCCTCGATTGCGTCCAGCGCGCAGGGGGTGCGCAGCGTCACCTCCAGCACGGGCAGGCCGCCCGCAACCAGAGCTTCCGCCAATGGACGGGCATGGGCAATATCATGGATCACCAGAACCGGGATGACCGGGGCAAGACGGCACAGGGCCAACGTGGCATGGCTTTGAAGGGCAGGGTTCATCAAGACACCTCATGAGGGGTTTGCCCTGCCCATAGCCGATCAGAGGCCCCTCGCGCAACCGTTTGCGCTAACATGATTCATCTTTGTGCCGGGAAATATCCTCGGAAGGGTCCGGGAGGGTGGAAAACCCTCCCGGCCGGCCGCGGTCCGGGAACCGCGCGCCGCACGGGGCTCGATGCCCCGTGCGGCGCGCCTGCCAGATCAGAAAAACGCCTGAAGCCCGGTTTGCGCGCGCCCCAGGATCAGCGCATGCACATCATGCGTGCCCTCATAGGTGTTCACCGTCTCCAGGTTCATCATGTGACGGATGACCTGGAAATCCTCGGAAATTCCGTTGCCGCCATGCATGTCGCGCGCCATGCGGGCGATATCCAGTGCCTTGCCGCAATTGTTGCGCTTGATCAGGCTGATCATCTCGGGCGCGCCCTGCGCCTGATCCATCAACCGCCCGACCTGCAACGCGGCGTGCAGGCCCAGGGTGATTTCGGTCTGCATGTCGGCAAGCTTTTTCTGGAACAGTTGCGTTGCGGCCAGCGGCCTGTCGAACTGCTTGCGGTCCAGCCCGTATTGGCGCGCCGCGTGCCAGCAGAATTCCGCCGCCCCCATCGCCCCCCAGGCGATGCCATAGCGCGCGCGGTTCAGGCAGCCGAACGGGCCCTTGAGCCCCTGCACATGCGGCAGCAGCGCGTCCTCGTCGATTTCCACACCGTCCATGACGATCTCGCCCGTGGTCGAGGCCCGCAAGGACAGCTTGCCCTCGATCTTCGGGGCGCTGAGCCCCGCCATCCCCTTTTCCAGCAGGAAACCCCGAATGCGCCCGTCATGAGCGTCCGACTTGGCCCAGATGACAAAGACATCCGCGAAAGGCGCGTTGGAGATCCACATCTTGGAGCCGGTCAGGCGGTAGCCGGTGGGGGTTTTCTCGGCGCGGGTCTTCATGCCGGCAGGGTCCGAGCCGGCATCCGGTTCGGTCAGGCCAAAACAGCCGATCAGCGTGCCGGCAGCCAGCCCGGGCAGGTATTTCCGGCGCTGCTCCTCAGATCCGTAGGCGTAGATCGGATACATCACCAGGGACGATTGCACCGACATCATGCTGCGATAGCCGGAATCGACCCGCTCGATCTCGCGCGCCACCAGCCCATAGGTCACATAGCCCGCGCCCAGGCCGCCGTAACTCTCGGGGATGGTGGTGCCCAGCAGGCCCGCATCGCCCATCAGCCTGAACACGCCGGGATCGGCGGCCTCGGTGCGGTAGGCCTCGATGATCCGGGGCTGAAGCGTAGACCGGGCAAAGTCCCGCGCGGCGTCGCGCAACATGCGTTCGTCCTCGGACAGCAGGGTTTCAAGCCGCAGCGGGTCGTCCCAGTCGAAGCGGGACAGGTCCGGCGCATCCTTGGCGCGCAAGGTGGGGCGGTCGGTCATGGGGTTCTCCGGTGTTTCGGGGTGATCCCGGCCTTGTATCATGCCATATTCGGCCAATGAACCGAGTTTTCGGCATTGACCCATGAGGATATGGAATGGTTCAACGGCGCCTTCTGCCCGGCACAGCGGCCCTGCTGGCCTTCGATGCGGTGGCCCGGACCCACAGTTTCACCGCCGCGGCGCGGGATCTGGGCGTCACGCAAGGGGCCGTGTCGCGCCAGGTCGCGCAGCTTGAAGGGCAGTTGGGTGTCGTGTTGATCCGGCGCGGTGCACGCGGGACCGGGCTGACCGAAGCGGGGCTGGCCTATGCCAAGCGCGCGCGCATGGCGCTGGACCACCTGGGGCAGGGCGCGCTGGAGGCGCTGGGGCAGGCCCCCGAGCACGGCTTGCGGCTGGCGATCCTGCCGACTTTTGGCACCCGCTGGCTGATGCCCCGCATCCCGCGTTTCGTGCGCCGCCATCCCGAAATCACGCTGCATTTCGAAACGCGGATCGGCCCGGTGGATTTCGGTGGTGGGGGGATCGATGCGGCCATCACATCGGGGCAGGGTGCGTGGCCCGGGGCGCGCGCGACCTTGTTGATGGACGAACAGGTGATGCCCGTGGGGGCACCGGAACGCGCCCGCCAGGGCCTGCACGGACAGCCTTTGCTGGCGCTGGGGTCGCGCCCGCAAGGCTGGGCCGACTGGTGGGCGGCAACCGGCCAGGTTGGCGCGGTGCCCGCCCCGGCGATGCGGTTCGAGCAGGTCTCGACCCTGGCGCAGGCGGCGGCGGTGGGGATGGGACTTGCGTTGATGCCCGGGTTCCTGATCCGGCCGGAACTGGACAGCGGCGATCTGGTGCCCATCGCAGCCGAACGCCCGTCCGGTTTCGGGTATTATTTCCTTGAACCCGCCAACCCGGACGCGCCGCGCGCCAAGACCGCCGTGTCCCGGTTTCGCGACTGGCTGGTGACAGAGACGGACCGGGAAACGCTGGTCTGAGTCGGAGGGAGGCCCGTCTCGGGGGGCATCGAGCCCCCGCTCACCGGGCGCGCAGGGACGCGCGCCGGGCCTGGTCGAGGGGGGGCCGCGTTGTCAGGGGGCGCTGCCCCCTGACCCCCGGGATATTTCAGGCACAAAGATGGGGCGTTAGCGCAGGAGGGCGTTGAAAAGCGCGGTTTCCAGGATGTCGATCGCGCTGGCGAGTTTGTGGTCGATGAGATGCAGGTATTGGGTCCAGTCCTGCAAACCGGTCAGCCCCGCCTGGCCGTCGGAAATGCCACGCAGGGCGATCAGGGGCACGTTTTGGACCATGCAGGCGCGCAGCACGGCGTAGGTTTCCATATCGACCATGTCCTGGTCGATGGACGCGTACCCGTCGCCCGAGACGATGTTGGCGCCGGTCGACAGGCTGGCCGTGGGAATGCCGGGCAGGCGCAGGGGCAAAGGCAGGGAGGCGGGCAGGTCCAGGAACGGGGTGACGCCGCGCGCAAAGCCCAGCGCCGTGGCGTCCATGTCTCGCCAGGCGACTTCGGTGGCTTGATAGAGCCCGCAATGGTCCAGCCGCGCGGAGCCGGCAGAGCCCAGCGAGACGACAAGATCAGGCGGGGTGCCGGCAAGCTGCAAAAGGTTCAGGGCGGTGGCGGTGTTGATCGCCGACTCGACAGGGCCGACGCCGATCATCAAGGGCGCGATCCGGGCGCGCAGATGGGGGCCGAATTCGGCTTCGGCAGCCATGACGAACAAGACGTCGTGACCGGCAAGGGGGGTCAGCGGTGCCTTCATGGGCGCGTTCCAGGGCGCGGGCAGGCCGCAGCGGGATGCGCGGCGGCCTGAAAGGGCGTCATTTGCCGCGAGCGAGTGCGGCGACACCCGTGCGGGCGATTTCCAGCAGACCAAGCGGGCGCATGAGATCCGCGAAGGCGTCGATCTTGGACGGCGCGCCGGTCATCTCAAAGACAAAGCTTTCCAGCGTCGAATCCACGACGTTGGCGCGGAAAATCTCGGCGAGACGCAGGGCTTCGATCCGGGCTTCGCCCTTGCCCGCGACCTTCAGCAGCGCCAGTTCGCGTTCGACGGCGGCCCCCTCGACCGTCAGGTCATGCACCTCGTGCACCGGCACGATGCGGTTGAGCTGGGACTTGATCTGCTCGATCACCTGCGGCGTGCCGGTGGTCACGATGGTGATGCGCGACAGGTGGCCGGTATGGTCGGTCTCGGCAACCGTCAGGCTTTCGATGTTGTAGCCACGGCCGGAAAACAGCCCGATGACACGGGCCAGAACGCCGGGTTCATTGTCGACAATGACGGCCAGCGTATGGGTTTCGATGACCTCGGCGTAGGGATCGCGCAGGTCATAGGCCGAATGCGCCGAAGAACCTTGTTGGATATTGAGCGGGGACATGAGCGTTCCTCCTTACACCAGCGTCGCGCCGGCGCCGGTGATGGCGCGGACTTCGTCGGATGGCAGCAACATTTCGTTGTGGGCATTGCCCGAGGGGATCATCGGCAGGCAGTTTTCATGCTTTTCGACCAGGCAATCCAGGATCACCGGCCCGTCATAGGCCAACATTTCCTTGATCGCGTCATCCAGATCATCGGCCCGGTCCACTTTGATGCCCTTGCAGCCAAAGGCCTCGGCCATCTTGACGAAATCGGGCAGGCTTTCGGACCAGGACTGCGAATAGCGCTCGCCATGCAGCAATTGCTGCCACTGGCGCACCATGCCCAGGCGTTCGTTGTTCAGGATGAACTGCTTGACCGGCAGGCGGAACTGAACCGCCGTGCCCATTTCCTGCATGTTCATCAGCCAGGAGGCATCGCCGGCGACGTTGATCACCAAGGCTTCCGGGTGGGCGACCTGCACACCTATGGACGCCGGCAAACCGTAACCCATCGTGCCCAGCCCGCCCGAGGTCATCCAGCGGTTGGGCGCGTCAAAACCCAGATACTGCGCGGCCCACATCTGGTGCTGGCCCACTTCGGTGGTCACGTAGCGGTCCATGCCCTTGGTCAGGGCTTCCAGCCGCTGCATGGCGTATTGCGGCTTGATGATGTCGCTGTCGCTGCGGTAGGCCAGACAGTTCACGGCGCGCCAGGCGTCGATCTGGTCCCACCATTTCGCGTGGGCCGCCGCGTTGACCTTGCGCCCGCGCGACTTCCAGATGCGCAGCAGATCTTCCAGCACATGGCCGACATCGCCGATGATTGGCACATCGGCGCGGATCACCTTGTTGATCGAGGACGGATCGATATCGATATGCGCCTTCCGTGAACCGGGCGAGAACGCGTTGACACGCCCCGTGATCCGGTCGTCGAACCGCGCGCCGATGTTGATCATCAGATCGCAGTCATGCATCGCCATATTGGCTTCATAGAGCCCGTGCATCCCCAACATGCCGATCCAGTTCTTGCCGCTGGCCGGGTAGGCCCCCAGACCCATCAGGGTCGAGGTGACGGGAATGCCCATGGATTCGGCCATCTCGATCAGCAATTGCGAGGCCGCAGGGCCCGAGTTGATCACGCCGCCGCCGGTATACAGGACCGGACGTTCGGCGGTCTCGATCATTTCCACCAGCGCGGTGATCGCGGCGATATCGCCCTTGACCGGCGGCTGGTAATGCGACAGCTCGGCCTTTTGCGGCGGGGTATAGATGCCTTCCGCGAATTGCACGTCCTTGGGAATGTCCACCAGAACCGGACCGGGGCGGCCGGTGGTGGCGACATGAAACGCCTCATGGATGGTGCCCGCCAGCTTGTCGGTCTCCTTCACCAGCCAGTTATGCTTGGTGCAGGGGCGGGTGATGCCCACGGTATCGGCTTCCTGAAACGCGTCATTGCCGATCATGAAGGTCGGCACCTGGCCGGACAGCACGACGATCGGGATCGAATCCATCAGCGCGTCGGTGATGCCGGTCACGGCATTGGTGGCGCCGGGCCCCGATGTGACCAGCACGACACCCGGTTTCCCGGTCGAGCGCGCATAGCCTTCGGCCATATGCGTCGCGCCCTGTTCGTGGCGCACCAGGATGTGCTTGATCTCGTTTTGCTGGAACAGCTCGTCATAGATCGGCAGGACGGCGCCGCCCGGATACCCGAACACGACCTCGACACCCTGGTCCTTGAGCGCCTGCACCACCATCCGTGCTCCGGTCATCTGCTGGGACATGATCTTCTCCACCTTTTCCTGGCGCCAGCCGTCGTCCGGGGCCGGCTCTTTCGGCATTAAAAAACCCCCGGCGAGGGGGGTATCGGGGGGCTTTCGGCAACGGCTCAGGCCGCTCCGGTCATCCCCCTTGAACTGACAAGTACTGCGGGCATCCGCTGATCCCTTCGTATTGCGCCGGACATTACGAGTGCTGCACGGCAGCGTCAACAGCACTTTTCGAAAATGTGTCGCAGATATGCATTCCTCCGCAACTTTCTGTCGCGAATTGCCCGGACGGGATTCAGGGGTCGGAGTCCGGTAGCGTCCGGCCAGGCTCAGGGGGAAGCGTGATCGCCGCGACCTGTTCGGTGATCGGGCGCACGGATAGCGGGTGCAGCGCACTTGTGTGGTCGCGCAGGTCATCGATGTCGCGCCATTCGCCATTGAAAAAGACCTCAAGCGCCGAGAACCGCGCCTTGTAGGCCATCTTGGAGCTTCCCGGCACCCAATACCCCAGATACACATAGGGCAGGCCAACCTGTCGCGCGAGCGCCACGTGATCGAGGATCATGTAGGTGCCCAGCCCGTCCTTTTCCCGGTCGGGGTCATAGAAGGAATAGACCAGGCTCAACCCGTCGTCCAGCACATCGGTCAGGCACACGGCAGCCAGTTTTCGCCCTGAGCCGCGCACGGGCTTCGCGGCGCTCTGGGTGCCGGGGCGTTCGGAATATTCGATCACCCGACTGCGCACCGGCGTTTCCTCGATCATCGCGGCAAATTCGAAGATATCCATATCCGCCATGCCGCCATCGGCGTGGCGGCTGTCCAGATACCGGCGAAACAGGCTGAACTGCTCATCCGTGGCCCAGGGGCTTGTGGCCTCGCGCTCCAGCGCGTCGTTGCGTCTCAAGTTGCGGCGCTGGCTACGCGAGGGCTCGAAATCCGCAACCCGGATACGTGCCGACAGGCAGGACGCGCATTCCGAACAGGCCGGGCGATAAAGCACGTTCTGCGATCGCCGGAACCCCTGCTTGGACAAGGTGTCGTTCAGCGCCTTGGCGGAATCCCCGGACAGGGCGGTGAACAGCTTGCGTTCGCTCTGCCCGGGCAGATACGGGCAGGGCTGGGGCGCCGTCACATAGAATTGCGGCGCTATGGGCAGCGAATGGCGCATGTCGGGCGCCCCATCCTTTCGGTGCGGGATGCTGAACCATCCCTGTGCGTGGCGGGTCGAAACCCCATCAATGGCAACAAGGTAGCAATCCATCGGCCCGCCGCCAAGGGGGCAGTCGGCGGCCTTGGCCCGGCTTCATCGCTCGTGAAAGCGATTGACCATCGTGGTGCTCAGAAACCAGTCGTTCAGACCCTGCTTGTAGGGCGTCGTCAGCATCAGCGCGACCGACCCGATCTGCGGCAGGACAAAGACCATGCTGGCCGAATAGATCACCGAATGCCACAGGCAGGTCATGGCGTCCGGGCGTCTGGCATCCAGATGCCGCAACCGGATCGCGGCCACCATCATCCCCAGCGTCGCCCCGTATCGCGCCAGCATCACCGTGCGATAGGCCACGGCAACCGCGCTCCACAGCACCGGAAAGATCAGGACCAGTAGAAAGGCGCTCAGGATCAGCGGGATCAACACAAGGACCAGCGTGACGATCAGGTCGATACACCAGGCCAGAAACCGCTTGGCGATGAGATGGTCGTAAAACGCGGGATCGTCCTGGGGATGGGGCAGGCTCATCGCGTGAACGCCGCCAGCCGCGCGCCGCAAGCCTCGATCAGCGCCTTCGGCTCCACCGCAAAGACATGGTCGGGCGTGCCAGCCGCGGCATACACCGTGTCGAAATCCATCAGGCGCGGGTCGGCGAAGATCGTCGGCGCGCTCAGATGGCCGATCGGCGCCACGCCGCCAATGGCAAACCCGGTGCGCGCACGCACGGTCGCGGCGTCGGCGCGTTCCAGCGGCTCACCCGCCACCACGGACGCCCGCGCCAGGTCCAGCCGATTGCCGCCGGCGGTCACGAACAGATAGATCGCGCCGCTGCGGCCCTGAAAGATCAGCGATTTGGCGATCTGATCCAGGCCGCAGCCACAGGCCTGCGCCGCCGCCTCTGCCGTTCGGCTGGGGCCCGGGTTCAACACTTCGGCGCGCAAGCCGCAATGCTCGATCGCCCGCTTCACACGCGCCAAAGACTTGCTCATTTCGGGTGGTCCTGCCTGCGGGCCATGGGCTCAAGATGGGCGCGCGACAATCTCGAGACAACCCCGGCCCCAGTCCCGAACACCCCCCCTGACTTCATCTTTCCCCAAATACTCAATATTCAAAGCGCGCCAAAAGCACCGCCGGGCGCTACTTTCGAAACTGATCCAGAGACACCACTTCACCCGCCTTAGGCGGATCGATCGGCTCCTCGACATGCGCCATCGGCGCCTCCTCGTCGTCCGCGTCGTCCTCGTCCTCATCCGGATGGGATTCGAATTTCAGGCCGAATTCGACCGACGGATCGACGAAAGTCGAAATTGCATCGAAAGGCACGAAAAGCGGCTCGGGCTGGTTGCCGAAATTCAGCGTGATGGCAAACCCGTCATCGCCGACCTCCAGGTTTTCAAACCAGTGCTGGATGACGATGGTGATCTCGTCGGGGTAGCGTTCACGCAGCCACGCGGCCATCTGGACGTCCGGGTGTCGGGTGTTCAGCGTGATGAAGAAGTGATGCGCGCCGGGCAGCCCGTTTGCGGCGATCTGGTCCATGACCTCGCGGATGAGGCCGCGCATCGCGCTGTGCATCAGGTTACCGTAGTCGATTCCGCGGTCCATGCCGGTCCCTCGTGCGATCACATGTCGTCATTGCCAGCATAGGGGTTTGGACGTGGATGAAAAGACCGCAGCGCCCGTGCAGATGCAGAAAGTTGGGGCCACAACGCCAGTTGTGCCACCTGCGCGGAAGGCAGGCCGTCGCGGTCGCGACGCCGCGCCATCGGCGGGATCAGCTCGCGCAGCAGCTTGATGCGGATCGCGCGGGCGAAATCGGTGTGTTGCTGGGCGGTAATGACAAACCCGCCCGGTGTGACAACCCAGCGGCGATAGAAATTGGTGATCGCGGTGCCGGTCGCCGCGCCCTCGATTGCCAGGCCGTTGATGGTGATCGCGCGGGCCCAGGCCGCGCGGCGTAGGGTGCCGACGCTGAACCCCTCGTTCTCGTCGCCATCGCCGGACACGTCGATCACCCAGCGCGCACAGTCCGGGACCTGGTCGAACAGCGCGGCCGATACCTGGATGGCCTCGCCGACCGCCGTGTTGCCGCCGGCGAAGGCACGCGCCATGGTGCCGATCCGCAGCGCCAGGGCGCGGATATCGGCGGGTTCGGCGATGCGCGTCCAGGGCACGGACACGGCCTGTTCGCTGGCGCCGGACCACTGCACCAGCGCCAGCGCCGCGCGGCCCGACAGCAGCGCCTCCGTCACGGCGGGTTCGTTCAGCGCCCGCGCCACGCCCTGCGTCTGCAATTCGTATTCATAGGCATCGACCGATCCAGACACATCCATCGCCAGCACCAGCGCCACGCTGCACGCCTGCGCGCCGGCGGCGGAAAGAATGCTGGCGAACAGGCCCAGGATCAGATGTCTCGGTCGCATGCCCCACCCTGACATGGTGGCCTTCGGTCCAAGTTCACGAACCCGTGATGCGCGAGGGCATCAATGCCCCGGCGCACAGGACAGCGGCGCCATCACAACGAACCGTGCCAGGTCCTCAGAATGCTGTCGGGACGGAAAGTGCAGGCTTCTGTTGCCAGGTGCCTGCGAACCCCGCCTTACGCGGCTAAGCGCAAGGGCTTGAGTTTCGGTTTGGGTCACTGCTTACGCAGCGACGGCCACCGGAGCACGGTTGTCATTGGCAACTGTACAAATCGGACCGATAACGGTGGTACCCCGCCGAGACAAAGCTAACCCCTTTAGACGTTCGTCGATCCTGTTTCGGCCCCATTTTCCGCCAATGACGGGCATCTGGTGGAGCCGCCGGGTACCGCCCCCGGGTCCGATCCGCTTATGACGAGCGCGTTTATGTCCATAGCTCCGGTTGCCCGGAACAGGACCAATATAGGGGTCCACAGGCGCGGGCTCAAGGGGCGTCGCACAGGCATCCGCCAAAACGGGTAGGGCGGGGTTTCACCCCGCCATCCGGCAGCGCCGTCTGGATCAATGCCCGCCGACGGCCAGTCACTCCTCGCTGTCGTCGGCAGTGTCGCGCGGAGACAGGCGCTGAATCGGCGGCAGCCGCAGATCGCGCATGCGCGGCGGGCGCTCGATCTGTGCGTTGCCGTCCTCATCCGCCTCGGAATGGCGGTTTTGTTCAAACCCCCACAATTCGGTGAACGCGGCGCGCATGTCCTCGATTCGCCCGGCGGCGATGCCATTGGCCACGCGCACATGATACGACAGGAAACGCGCCCGCACCCGGGTTGGATAGCCGTCGGTCTCGGTGATGGCGAATTCGGCCTCGATCAACCCCTGCGCCAGCATCGCCATCGAAGGGTTGCCGCATGCCGCAGCCAGCGCCAGATGCATCCGCCGGACCGAGGCCACGAATTCGGCGTCGCCGATCGAAAACTCGGATTGCAGGTCGATCTCGGTGCGCATGTCGCCGATATCGGCTTGCCTGAGCACCGCCAGTTCGGCGCAGCCCATCTGCAACTGGATGCGCGTTTCGGTCAGCAGCGGACGATGCGCGTTGCCCTCCAGTCGCGTCGCCAGGGCGATCAGGGTCGAAATCTGTTCGCTCGCCTGATCGACCGTCGGTTGTGTCACAAAGGCCCCGCCGCCCGCGCCGCGCCGCGCCACGATCAACCCGCGCGCGGTCAGGCGGCCCAGGGATTCCCGTATTGTGGGCCGCGAGACATCGAAATGCGCGCACAGGTCCGCCTCGGATGGCAGCCTGTCGCCTGGCGCGTAATGCCCGCTCAAGATGTTGTCTTGGAGAACCGACGCAATCGCGCTGACGCGATCACCCGCCCGCCCGTTGGGGGGTTGTTTTGTGCCCATGCCGTCAACCTGCTGCTTTTCCAGCGTTTTATTATGCGTCCGAAAAGAATGTCAGACAGTGGAAATCCTGTCAACAAACAGAGGCACTGGTCGGCGGGGATTTGCCCGCATAGGGTCGCCCGAAGCCAGGAGACTCGCATGAAACTTGACGTTGAATTCACCCGCTCCCAGTTCCCCGCCTTCGCCGAATCCAGCCTTCAGGGGCAGGCGTTTTTCGAGAATGCGGGCGGCAGCTATACCGCCGGCCCGGTGATCGACCGGCTCTTTCGATATTATCATCAGCGCAAGGTTCAACCCTACGCGCCTTATGAAGCGTCTCGCCTCGCGGGCGAGGAAATGGACGAGGCGCGCCGCCGCCTGGCGCTGATGCTGGGGGTGGCCACGGATGAGGTGTCGTTTGGTCCGTCGACCACCCAGAACACCTATGTTCTGGCGCAGGCGTTTCGCCAGCATCTGCGCGCAGGCGACGCGGTCATCGTCACCAATCAGGACCACGAGGCCAATACCGGCCCGTGGCGCCGCCTGGCCGAGGCCGGCATCGAGCTGCGCGAATGGCAGATCGATCCGGTGACCGGCCATCTGCCGCTGGAGCGGCTTGCGGCGCTGCTGCCCGGTGCGAAACTGGTGTGCTTTCCGCATTGTTCCAACGTCGTGGGCGAGGTCAATCCGGTGGCCGAGATCACCCGCATGGCGCATGACGCCGGGGCTTTTGTCTGCGTGGACGGGGTCAGCTACGCGCCGCACGGGTTTGCCGATATCGGCGCGCTGGGGCCCGATATCTACCTGTTTTCCGCCTACAAGACCTATGGTCCGCATCAGGGGATCATGGTCATCCGGCGCGATCTGGGCATGACGCTGCCCAATCAAGGGCATTATTTCAACGCCGATTGCCTGTATAAACGCTTTACCCCGGCGGGACCGGATCACGCGCAGGTGGCGGCCAGCGCGGGCATGGCCGATTACGTGGATGTGCAGGCCGCGCATCATGGCGGCGCGGCGCTGGACCCGAAGGCGCGCGCGGGGTTGGTGCACGATCTGATGCGCGCGCATGAAACGGCGCTGTTGCAACCCTTGCTGGACTATCTGGGCAGCCGCAACGAGCTGCGCCTGATCGGCCCGCGCAACGCCGCGCGGCGCGCGCCCACCGTTGCGGTTCAGGCCGAGCAAAGCGGCGAGGCGCTGGCGCGGGCCCTGGCTGTGCATGGCATCATGGCGGAGGGTGGTGCGTTCTACGCCGATCGCGCCTTGTCGGCCCAGGGGATTGATCCGAACCACGGTGTGCCGCGTATGAGTTTCGTGCACTACACCAGCCGGGCGGAAATCGACCAGCTGATCGGTGCGCTTGACCGCGTGCTATGAGGTATGAATGACACCCTTGATCCTGTGGTTCCGCCGCGACCTGCGGCTGGACGACAACCCGATGCTGGCCGCCGCCGCCGCGACCGGGCGACCGCTGATCGCGGTGTTCATCGCCGATGGCAGCGTCACCGACATCGGCGCGGCGGCACGCTGGCGCTATGGCGAGGCTGTCGAAGCCTTCACGCGCCGACTGGCGGAACGCGGCGGTCACCTGGTGTTGCGCCGTGGCCCGGCGCTGGCGGTGCTGCGTGCTCTGGTCGCGCAAACCGGGGCTGACGCCGTCTGGTGGGGGCGTCTTTACGACCCGCAGGCGCGGAACCGCGACACCGCCATCAAGACGGCGCTTGGCGCGGACGGGATCGAGGTGCGAAGTTTTCACGGCCATTGCCTGGTCGAACCCTGGCAGGTTGAAACCGGCGATGGCGGCGCTTTCAAGGTGTATTCGCCGTTCTGGCGGGCGGTATCGGCGCGCGGGGTTGAGCCGCCACTCGCGACGCCCGAACGTCTGACATTTCACGCCGGTCAGCCGCGCTCCGAATCCCTTGCCGGGTGGCGTCTGGGGGCGGCAATGAACCGGGGTGCGCCCGTGCTGGCGCCTCATGCGCAGGTGGGCGAGGACGCGGCGCTGGCGCGGCTGGACCGCTTTCTGGCCGGGCCCATCGACCGTTATCGCACGGACCGTGATTTTCCCGCCAGGAACGCGGCCTCGGGCCTGTCGGAAAACCTGACCTATGGTGAAATCGGCCCGCGCCGGATCTGGCATGCGGCCCGGGCAATCGAGGCTGCGCAGCCCGGCCATGGCGGCGTCGAGCATTTTCGCAAGGAGCTTGTCTGGCGCGATTTCGCGCAGCATCTGGCCTATCATTCGCCGCGGATACTGACCGAAGCCTGGCGCCCGGAATGGGCCGCCTTTCCCTGGCGCGGCGATGGTGACGTTGCGGAAACCTGGCGGCGCGCGCGCACCGGGGAGCCCATGGTCGATGCCGGGCTGCGGCAGATGTATGTCACCGGGGTGATGCATAACCGCAGCCGCATGATTGTCGCAAGTTATCTGACCAAGCATTTGTTAACGCACTGGAAAATCGGGTTGGACTGGTTTGCCGACTGCCTGACCGACTGGGATCCGGCCTCGAACGCGATGGGCTGGCAATGGGTCGCGGGATGCGGCCCGGACGCGGCCCCGTATTTCCGCATCTTCAACCCGGCGACACAAGCTGAAAAACTCGATGAAACAGGTGCTTATCGGACTATGTTCATCGCCGAGGGCCAAGCCGACCCACCCGCCGAGGCACAGGCTTATTTCGATGCCGTGCCCCGTGCCTGGTGTCTGTCGCCCGATGCCGCTTACCCGGCGCCGCTGATCGACCGGAAGGCCGGGCGCGAGCGGGCTTTGGCGGCATTGAAGACCATGAAAAATCGGATTGCGCCCTGACCAAGCGCCGCTAGAGTTTTGCAAAATGATAAGACAACACGAATATGTGACGACAGGGAGGGTATGGTCTTGGACCCATTGACCAGCGCCGACGGACAGACAGGCTTGCCGCGCTATTTCAAGCCGGCCTATGCGCAGCTGCAGAAAATCAGTTTCGGGCGGCTCGATATCGTGTTGCCGGATGGGCGCCGCTTTCGCGCGCAGGGCGAAAACCCCGGACCATCGGCCGAAGTGCGTATCCACAACCCCGACAGCTTTGCCCGCCTGATCCGCGAAGGGGATCTGGGTTTTTGCGACGCCTATCTGGACGGGTGGTGGAGTTCGCCGGATTTGCAGGGTCTGATGGATGTCGTGTTCCAGGACAATCCCGAAGTGCTGGACGAATTCACCGGCATGGCCGTCATCCGTGCCTATGAACGGCTGCGCCACTGGCTGCGCGGCAATTCCAGACGTCAGGCAAAAAGAAACATCTCGTATCACTATGATCTGGGCAACGCATTCTACGCCGAATGGCTGGATGACACGATGACCTATTCATCGGCTCTGTTCCGGACCGGACAGGAGAGCCTGGAGCAGGCGCAGGAGGCCAAATACTCTGCCCTGGTGGATTCGCTGGGCGTAAAGGAAGGCGACCATGTTCTGGAGATCGGCTGCGGCTGGGGGGGCTTTGCCGAATACGCGGCGGGCAAGCGCGGCTTGAAGGTCACGGGTCTGACGATCAGCCAGGCGCAGCATGACTACGCCGTTGCGCGGATGCAGCGCGCGGGCCTTGACCAGCGCGTTGACATCAAGTTGCAGGATTACCGCGACGAGGCCGGGCGCTATGACGCCGTCGCCTCGATCGAGATGTTCGAAGCGGTGGGCGAGAAATACTGGCCGGCCTATTTCAACGCGGTCCGCGACCGTCTGAAGGATGGAGCCAGGGCGACTATCCAGGTCATCACCGTGCCCAATGACCGCTTCGAGAGCTATCGCAAGAATGTTGACTTCATCCAGAAATACATTTTCCCGGGCGGAATGCTGATATCGCCAAAGGTGTTCGAACAGCAGGCGAGGGCCGCCGGGCTGTCCTGGTCGTCGTCCATCGAATTTGGCGAAAGCTACAGCCTTA
>Ga0316205_10002800_pt1 | contig 17417 bp, 17 predicted proteins | sample 3monthpyrite_MG_FD_204941 | JGI IMG/M metagenome (GOLD analysis project Ga0316205, IMG submission 204941) | Microbial mat bacterial communities from mineral coupon in-situ incubated in ocean water Damariscotta River, Maine, United States -... | ecosystem: Environmental > Aquatic > Marine >... | reverse complement strand
TTCATTTCTAGATGTCGGAATAATTTTCTCGATGCGTTTATTATCATCAAATACAATTCTTGTCTCTGTTGTTTCAAAGTCAATTGAACCACGTTTCTTACGTTGTTTAATTAATTCTTTATACAATAAATACAGGGTTTCTATATGAGGTAGTACATCTTTATACTCTTCACGAATAGCCTGATCATTATCCTCTAACATAGCTGATACTTTCGTATAGGTAAGACGCGCATGAGAATACATTACCGCTTCATGAAAATCACTACTAACCATCTTACCCGCTTTGTTAAAGTGCATTTCACACACCATACATAAACGGTCAACTTTTGGATTTAATGAGCACAAACCATTTGATAGAACTTCCGGCAGCATGGGTATAACACGCTCAGGAAAATAAACAGATGTAGCGCGATTATAAGCTTCTTCATCTAATGCGGTTGTTCTTTGGACATAATGAGAGACATCAGCAATCGCAACAAGTAACTTCCAGCCCTTAGATGTTTCTTCACAATATACGGCATCATCAAAATCTCGCGCATCTTCACCATCTATAGTAACCAGAGGTAGGCCGGTAATATCCAGGCGTCCCTGTTTGTCTTTTTCAGTTACAAGCTCATTAATACTCTTAATTTGCTCTTTAACTTCATCTGGCCATAAAAACGGAATACTGTGTGCATGGATAGCAATATCAATTTCCATGCCTGGTGCCATATGATCACCAATAATATCTGTGATTTTACCTAGTGCTTTATGCCTGAACGTGGGTTGCTGAGTAATCTCAACGATAACAATCTGCCCATGAGTCGCTTCATTTAGCTGGTCCTGCGGCACCATAATATCCTGAGTGATCCGCTTGTTATCCGCGACAACAAAGCAAATTCCTGATTCAATAAATAAACGCCCTACGATTCGGTCATTCGCTCGCTCGATTACATTTATAACCGCACCCTCACGTCGCCCCCTGCGGTCTATGCCAGAAACCTGTACAACACAGCGGTCACCATGTAATAAAGTACGCATCTGACGACCATGCAAGAACAGGTCATCTCCACCCTCATCGGGTACAAGGAAGCCAAATCCGTCAGGATGAGCAATTACACGACCACTAATTAAGTCTTCTTCATTAACTGGAACATATGAGTCGCGGCGGTTTTTGATTAACTGACCATCTCGTAACATGGCATTTAAGCGACGGCGTATAGCCTCTTTTTGCTCAGGGCTGCGCATTTCAAGGCGATCTAGAAGGTGCTCATGTGACATAGCCCCTTCTTCTTCAATGACCTGTAGAATCAGCTCTCGGCTAGCTATCGGGTTTTCATAATTACTTGCTTCACGATCACTCTGCGGATCGACTAAAGCTTTACCTGCCTTCTTGTTAAAAGGCTTAGATTTTGAATGTGAATGTGATTTTTTATGACGCTTTTTATTTTTCTTATTGTCGCGCTTTTTATCGTTATTATTTGTATCTTGATTATTATTTTTTGCCATTATTTAGGTATCTGATTTTTTCGAGAGCTAATTGTACACAAAGCAGCCAAAGAATGCGCTATTTAGATCAAATCTTATTACTTTTCATTGACATACACCAATGGCGGCGTTAAAGTGCGCGCCGTCTCGAATCATTCGATTCAACGCACCCATATGCCGAGGTGGCGGAATTGGTAGACGCGCTAGCTTCAGGTGCTAGTGGGCTTTGGCCCGTGGAGGTTCAAGTCCTCTTCTCGGCACCATTTAAAGATCAATTGCTATAGCTATAATTCAAATCTCTTCAAATATATTAAAAGAGCTAATTTAAACTTGTAGAGGCATCGTAGACACAAATCTTTTAACTTCTTACTGATAATCAGAAACTCGCCATTAAAACATCACCGATAAATGATACTGTTAAGTTCATTACAGCAGTAAAATCACCCTAATCCAGAGTCTTTTGATAACCTCCTCAATAGACAACATAGAAAACTCAGGGAGACCTTGCCAGACACTGTTCTAATATAAATAGTCAAATTAATAACATATGTATGTTTTATACAAACGCCACTATTTTAATCCAGGCAATACATGCATAAATATTTTCTAAGACTCAGCTATTCTCTATACCAGCTTCCATCGGCTTCAGGTTTCATCCATAAAAAACTGAACCAGTAATAAATATTATGCTCATTAATTGAGGGTGCTGTGCAGTTATATTTGCTTCTTCCGGCTTTTAAATTTTCCTTCGCTTTAATACTAACGATACCTTTATCAAAATTTTCCCAGGTAATACTCGCTCTACCCTGACCGGACACATAACATGCAAAAGCTGACTTTTTATAATCTCCTGCGAGTAGCTGAAGCTTTAATTCGGGAAGTTTATGTCGATTAGACAGCACACCATCTGTGGGGGATAAAATTGTCACTGGAAGAGCTCTGGTAACAAGCTTCATTGAAAAATCGTCTATTTCATCATAGCCCGTTGCCATGGGAAAACGTGCAATCGCCTGAAAATCAGATGTGCGACTCAGTACACCCGAGTGCTGACCAAGACCTATAAAACCTAACTCTCGTAAAATACCCTTCAAGCTGTTAGAGAATTCACCATACGGATAAGCAAACACTCTAATGGGCGCTTCAACATTCTGCTCGAGGATAGATTGAGCATTAATAATTTCGCCGCTTATTCTGTGTTTCCACTGTTTGTGAGTTTCGTTTTTATGTTTACGAATTAAATGCGCGTGGCTATGGCTGTGGTTACCTATCTCAGCACCAAATTGCTGTAATTCACGCAGCTGATTCCAGTTCATAAAATTTTGATTAGCATCACTAATATATTTTGTTGTCACAAACACAGCGAAAGGTAGACCCTTTGCTTTCAAAACTGGAAATGCCTCTTTATAAACTGATGTATATGCATCATCGAAAGTAATCACAACTGTTTTAGGCGGTAGAGAGTGAGCAGATTCAAGATAGTATAAAACTTTAGATAATGGCCAGACATTAAAATTGTTATCAGCCAGATAAGTTATGTGTTGTTTAAAAACTTCAGGCCTGACACTGGTCAATGGAGAGCTATCATTTGACACATTATGATACATAAGTATAACAGCATCGTTTGCCGTTACATTAGACTGGACCTGAACAGAACCCAAAAGCAAAGCAAGACAAAGCAAAACATTTACTTTACTCCATTTATTACATGCATTGCATTCTCTACAAATCATTCTAAACTCATAAATATAATAAAAACGTAAGAACAGGTATCAGGCCAGATTATAAATCGATACAGGAATAACAAGTTCAATAAATAGAACCCCACTGATTCTATGCACCATGATAACAGGTATTTTTTCAATAGAGTACGCAGGCCTCCAAACTCAGATCCGAGGTAGCGGAACTACTGGACGCCTCAAAAACCAGGTACTAATGGGCTTTTGCCCGTGGAAGCTCAAGCGCACGTCTCGCAGCATATTTGCTTACATTTGCGACTATCCCAATGCGTTAATTAAGGAACTCCATCAGATAAAGACGAGTATCTTTATAATCAAAAAAACCCTTTAAAAACAATAATTACTGAATGTAGATACTTAAATGAACTATTCTGTATATACGCTGTCTGTTTTATCAGGCAATATGAAGCAATAGAAGCATATAGAACCGACTCAATGACAACGCATCAATACTGGACAAGACTGTTTGCAATTACCCTGATCTTCTTAGGTTATGGTGCACTCACGTCAGAAGCTATGTTTCAAACCAGTGAGGAAACAGCGTCTTCCAGTTATATATTTGAGACATCACCTTCTGTCTATTCTGATGATCCTGAAACCAGTGAGCAACCCATGCTTACTGGCAACAATCCATTACAGATAAACCCTCGCCTTATTCATCTAGCTTTTTCACAAGTAGCGATATTGGCAACATCCTCTTTTAAATATAACCCCTTCAAACCTCGCGCTCCTCCAACAGCTGTTTAAAATTCTACAAATCACCTTTTAAGATATACATCTAAGCATGTTGTAAATACGTATTATTCGTAGGCAACCTGGTGTCTATCAAAAACTCTTCTGGAGATCCTATGGATACTCAAATATCTATACACATAATAATAGTGTCATTTGAGCAATACCAACATCTCAAGAATAGAAATCTAAATAATACTATTTTTGATAAGAATGGTATCAACAGGTACTTGAAATGAACAATATAATAAATTCAGCAAACAGCAACTTATTGACTGACGAGAACACTTCTAAGACTCATACCAAATCACAGGCTAGAGATTCACAAGAAGTACCTTCTTATAAGCCTGCTTCATATTGGTCGAACATAATGTATGGCGTTGGCATGCTAGCATTCATTATGATACCAGTAGTCACATCAGGCATGACGGTGAAAAGCACAGTAATAGGCATATACTCACTAATATTAGGAACTTATATTGTAGCTATATTATTCTATTTGATAAGAATGAGAAAATCGAACAGACAGCACCGAACAGGAAGAATCCGGTAACAACGCAATAATTACACCTAGCCTGCTTTTTAACTTTCTAACTAATTTAACATCACTATGATTTATTTTAACAATTACTCATCGATAAAACTAACGCCAGTAAAACTGCTCCTCCTTGTATCAGTGTTTCTGGTTCTAACAGGTAACTGGACGTTTTTTAGTAAAGTCGAGGAAATTTACCCATGGAACTTAAATAACGCTGGTTTTCTTGTATCACTCGCAATATTTAATTTAACATTAATAAATTTATTAATGGTTATATTTAGTGTATTACTACCTGCTAGAGTGGTAGCAGGTATATTCATTTTTCTAACTGCAATTTTAGGATACTACTCAGATCAGTTAGGTATTATGATAGATACTGAAATGATTAGAACGATGTTTGATACAAACATTTCTGAAGCCAGCGACTTACTTAATACTGGTTTCATATTACAAGTATTTATATATGGTTTGATACCAGCAATAACAATCTACTTTATACCTTTGTATAAATCCAGCATTATAAAAGAGCTTAGATACAAAGCACTTTCAGTTGTCGTACTTATTTCTGTAATACTCCTATGCATTTTTCCAGTAAGTGATCACTACGCCAGTTTTTTTCGTGAGCACAAACCCCTGAGAAACTATATGCACCCTACTGCAAGCATTCTTAATATGGGGCGATATATCAAACAAGAAATTAAAACTTCTGAAATACACAAATTTATAACTATTGCAGATCATGTAGAAAAACATGTAAACGACAGTCATTTAGAACTAATTATAATGGTAGTGGGTGAAACAGCCAGAGCTGATCACTTTTCACTTAATGGTTATGAACGTCAAACCAACCCAAAACTATCAATGGAAAAGAATCTCATTAGCTACAGCAATATTTCATCATGCGGAACATTAACAGCTTTATCTGTACCTTGTATGTTTTCACATAATGGCCGAGAAGAGTTTGATCGTGAAGAATCACATCATATAGAGAACGCTCTTGATCTCTTAAATCGTGCTAATGTTAATATTCTATGGCGTGATAACAATTCTAGCTCAAAGGGAGTTGCTGATCGAGTTACTTACGAGAATTATCGATCGCCAGAGAAAAACAATGATTGTGATATTGAGTGTCGAGATACAGGCATGCTCGAAGGCCTTCAGGAATACATCAACAACCAGAAAGGAGATATTCTAATAGTTCTGCATTCAATGGGCAGTCATGGTCCAGCATATTTTAAACGTTACCCTAAAGAGTTTGAAAAATTCACACCCGCTTGTAACACTCTGGAACTTTCACAATGCAGCAAAGAAGAAATTACAAATGCTTACGATAACACCATCGTATATACTGATCATTTTCTATCAAAAACAATTGAATTACTAAAACAAAATACTGATAAATATGAAACTAGCATGTTTTATGTTAGCGATCATGGCGAGTCACTGGGTGAGTCTGGTTTATATCTCCACGGCATGCCTTACATGATAGCGCCGGAATCACAAACCAATGTTCCAATAATTGCCTGGGGTAGTAAGTCTTCTGACATAGATATTGAAAAGAGCATGGAACTGAAAGACAAAATAAATTCCCATGACGCTGTGTTTTATACCTTGATGGATTTATTTGAAATAAAATCAGATATTAACAGCAACCCTGCATCACCCCTGGTTTATTTAAAAGATGAATAAACTTTAAAGTCATATATTTAATCTAATTCATATGCCCTGACTATATGATTATGTTATATTTGTTGCTTGCTGACTATGCACATACACTATACTGGAGAGAGAATGTTTACTTTAAAAAATAAGACATTTCAATTTATTCTCATTTTTCTTACATTTTCATACACAACGTTATTATATTCTCAGACAGAAGAGCAGACAGACAGCGAAAACACTTATTTACATGTTGCCAAAAGTCAACTTTCAAACGCATTTGACGAATACAATAATGGCAATATTACTGAATCACGAGAAAGCCTAAAGAAAGCAAGTGAATGGTTATACAAAGCCGTAAATCATAGTAAATCTGACAAAGTAAAACTTGAATCGAAAAAACTAGCAACGGAAATTGACAACTTTAGTTTAACATTAAATAAAACATCTAAACAAAATGACCTGGTTCGATTTCTACATCAGGCATCATCACTTATAAAAAGGGAATCAGAAGACCTTTATCATAGTTACACCGAGTCATCGAACAATAATCGCACTTTAAAACACTTACTCGATGCAAAAATGCATTTTTATAGAGCCGATCACGATCTTTTTGTTAGTAATGATTCTAGCGACGCCAAAATCGAACTAGAGAACACACTGGAATATCTAGACGAAGCTAGTTCCATAGCCAGACCCGACATAAAACCACGCATCAAAAAATTAATAAAAAAAATACAAAACTTAATCTTGCTTAGCGAATCAAAAAAGAATAACTGGAATAAAAATAATTTAGTTATTACTCTTGATCGTTCATTAAAGAATTTAAACAATGCAAGAAAGATAGCTTCACAAGCTAATAAACTACGACTTGATATGATAATTAATAATATCAACCAAATAAAATCAGATATTCAGAAAAACAATGTGAAAATTAAATACAACTCTATAATGACGAATTTTACATTGACAATAAACAGTATCTAACGCCTTCTCCTTATTTCTTATGGAGATATATCTTAATAATATTATTTACAGTATAGATTTTTGCAACCGGCACTGAACCAATGCAGAGGTCATTAATTTTTCATTAATAACTTCAATAATTAATTCTTTATGATGTTCTATAGATATAGCCTGCACATTCAGGTTTTCTTCCAATCGTACTCTTTGTTCTTTTGAGATATTTTGTAACGTTAATAACGAAGGGGCAATCCAGTTAATATAGTTTCTTACGCGAATACACTGCTCCTCATCTGGCCAATTTTCTGATAAAAGAAAAGCAGGTATTTCTCTACTAGAAATGACTTCATTGTTTATATCGTATACACCACTGCCATCTGCCTGCCTAAGTATCCAGTGTTTATTAATATTAAAACCTGCTGTCTTTTCTATCTGGGATTTCAGCTGCCTGGCGTCTGGAAATTTATACTGACTAGATACCCCTTCGGCACCGATATGTGTGGCCCAGTATTTTGGTTCCGGTGATGGACGTTGTTTACCAGGTATAACACTGGCCAGTAAAACAAGAGGTTTCTGATTCTTCTCATCAAACAACCAAAGCTCCTCAGTATCTTTAAGCTTAAAAGGCATGTCAGCAAGGTTCTGCTTAATACTTTCAATTAGGAAATTACATTGCTCTGAAAGCGGGTTTTTATCAAGATGAGGTGCCAGGGGCCGACTGATAAGCCCTTCTTCTAATGACCATAAACCATATCTGTAAAATGCTATATCACTTCGCCCTTTATTCAAACTTCCCCAGTCATCAGGCTGGTCTGCTATGACTTCAATATCCCAGACAACACCATTAGTACTATGTGCACGACCTCCTTGGGTTTCAATAACCTGCATAACACCTAGAAACGGATTAACCCTGCGAAAGGCATAACAGTTAACTTTATTAACATCCATGTTCATTAACTGGCATCGATTAATTTCTTACGCAACATTTCAATTAATATTTCGGCATTATCCTGCATTTCAGGAGGTATAACTTCAAATAAATATTCAATCTCATCCAGCACCGTTTCTATTTCTTGCTTACTGATCAGATCATTCATATTTAAAGATATTTTATGCATATAAGTATAAGGATCTATACCGTTCATTATGTCAACCCTATCTATATGAAGGCTTGCTAATTACAGCCTGTACGGTGCTAATAGATCTCTCCATAAAACCACCTTCGCAGTAACACAGATAAAACTCCCACAAACGAATAAAAGATTCATCATAACCCAGTTTTTTTACTTTATTTTCATAATGAAAAAAGCGTTCACGCCAGTCATGAAGAGTCCTGGCATAGTGACGTCCAATATCTTCAATATCATAGATAGACATATCGGTTGCTTGAGTCAGAGACTGACTGATAGCGGTAACAGAAGGCAGGCTACCACCAGGGAATATGTACTTCTGTATAAAGTCGACTTCACTTTTCGCTTGCTCATAACGCTGATCCTGAATAGTAATAGACTGCAAACACATTAGACCCTCAGGTTTTAACAGGCTAGAACATTTTTCGAAGTAAACACCCAGGTGCTCTAGCCCCACAGCTTCAATCATTTCCACTGAAACAAGTTTGTCATACTGGCCCTGCAAATCACGATAATCATCTAATAATAATGTGATTTTATTCTGCAAACCTTTTGCTTCAATTAACTGCTTCGCATAATCATGCTGTTGTTTAGAAATCGTTGTAGTGGTAACGCGACAGCCATAATGACTTGCTGCATAAATGGCCAGGCCACCCCAACCAGTGCCTATTTCTAAAAGATGATCCTGCTCAGATAACTCAAGTTTTTTACACAGTCTATCCATTTTGTTTATTGATGCCTCTTCAAGGCTTGACTCTGAATTTGCATAAACAGCAGAAGAATACATCATGTTGTTATCCAGCATCAGCTCAAATAGATCATTGCCAATATCATAATGTGCAGAAATATTACGCTTACTTCCAGTTCTGGTATTCTTATTTAACCAGTGAAAACATTTATTTATAACTCCACTAATACTACTACTACCCTTATCAACATCATCAAGCACGTCTCGATTGATTACGATAAGGCGCACCAAAGTAGTAAGATCACTACAATCCCAGTCACCACGAACATAGGCTTCACCTACTCCGACACTACCACCAAAAGCCAGAGAGCTATAAAAAGAAGAATCTCGAACCGTTATAGTTGCTTTTAAATCACTTAAGTTGAGATCACCAAACTCAAATATTTGGCCACCATCAACAATTTGTAAAAGCCCCCTGTCCATATATTCAAGCTTTGATAGAACAATGCGTTTAGCCAACTGATTTAATAAACGAGGCTTAACTTTAATTTGATTTTGTATGGATGTAACAATATTATTTTTCATATCTAAACCTCTTCATTTTTGGTCGTGGTTATATAATCATTTCCGGGATGATCTACAATTGGTGTTCGTTTAAGCCATAATTTAAGTGCCTCAAAGTAAATAGCTGTTACAATTTTCAATGTCATAAATGGAAAGCCTGTTAACATTTTTGCAAGACTCAGACTATTTATGTCCACACTGCGTAAAGCGAGCACCGCATCAAATACTTTTTCACCATCTAAGTTGTTTTTCATATATACAGATAAATGATTCCCTGGATCGGACAAACGCCATGCATAATCTTGATCCATTGAATTGAAGGGTGAAACATGAAACTGTTTACTTAATTCATAAACATGGTTTTTCGTATCACTGGCTTTATTAGCAGGTAACACATAACAGAACTGTTCGCCCCAGGGGGTGTTATTCACTTCTACAACGATGGCCTCTACCGTCTCACCTTTCTCATCAAAGCAATAATAAAAACTGGCCGGATTAAATCCAAATCCAAAATAACTAAGATGCGTCAACAACCTTACAGGGCCATTCAATTTGATATTCTCCTGCTTATGAACCAGATCGAGAACACATTGTTTCAATGACTTTTTTACATCACCCATATGATGCTTTCTATTAAAGTAGGCAAGATTAAAACGTTTTGCTGACCAAAATATAAAGCGATCAAATAAACTGGGCAACTCATCAAGGTCTAGATACATCATAAACATGCGATAACTAAACCCATGCTCTTGCGGTATATATCGCTTATGGTTAACCTGCCCGACGTATATTTTGCTGTGCATAATCCAGCTGCTCCTTAAAGTCACTGATTGCATCTAATGCACTGACCACGCCATCTTCATGAAATCCATAACGCCAGTAAGCACCGGCGTAAAAACTTCGATTCAGGCCATTTAAACTAGAATGCTGTTTTTGTGCCTCCAGTGTGTCTTGCGTAAAGACCGGGTGCATATAATTAAGACGTTTAATGATTTTTGATTCATCAATAACATCAGAATGATTGAGAGTGACACAGAATGTTTCAGGGCAATCTATAGCCTGCAATATATTCATATTGTAAGTTACTGCTACAGGTGTGGTTTGGCTCTCTAACCTGTGATAATTCCAGGACGCCCAGGCCAGTTTACTTTTGGGCAACAACGTTGTATCAGTATGCAGAACCACATCATTACTTTGATAAGGAAAAGATGACAATATTTTCGTTTCAAAATCATCAGCCTCATAAAGCATATTAAGAGCCTGATCGCTGTGACAGGCAAAGAAAACATAATCAAATTTTTCTGCAGGCATTGTGTCGGTAGTGATTTCAACATGGCTATCTAATCGTTTAACCAGTCTAACAGGCGAGTTAAGTCGAATTTTATTGCGATAACTTGCTGTTAGTTTATCAAGGTACGCGCTGGATCCCCCTTTAATAACATACCAGTCCGGTCTATCAGTCACATTAAGCAGACCGTGATTTTGAAAAAACCGTATAAAGAAATGTGCAGAAAACTTCAGCATCTGTTCATAACTTGATGACCAGATTGCTGAGCCCATAGGAATAATGTAATGCTCAATAAACTGTGATGAATAACCATGCTTCTGAAGATAATCCCCAAGGCTAATATCATCTTCAGGTGTTTCAAGTAAAGCGATAGATTCTTTATTAAATCGTAAAATATCACCTATCATTTTATAAAACGATGGGCGCAATAAATTTCTACGTTGTGCAAATAATGAATTTAGATTATTACCGTTGTATTCAAGCCCGGTTTTATTACACTTTACACTAAAACTCATTGTCGACTTTTGTCGCTCTACACCTAGCTCTTCAAGTAAATTTATAAAATGAGGGTAAGTCAGATTATTGTGAACAATAAAACCTGTATCCACTATATATTGTTGACCCTGAAGTTCCACATCATGAGTATGTGTATGACCTCCAATATAATCATTGGCTTCAAATACAGTAATTTCGTGTTCCTTATTTAGGTGATGAGCAAGTACGTTGCCTGAAATACCGCTACCTATAATAGCTATTTTCATTATTTATCCTCCCTGATAATTCTGGATATATTTTTTAAAGATGAGCTTTGATGTGGTACCTTTTTAATTTTTTCACGCGAATAACCCATATCTACAGAGCGTTGAAGCAAAGCTTGATAATGCTCATCACTTATAACAGGTGAGCGACTCATTACCCAAAGATAATCACGAGCGGAGCGAGCAATGATGGTGTGTTGATAGTCATCACTAAGATAAGCAATAAGAAACTCAGCTTTAATAGGCCAGATAAATTGCATACCCCAAACACTATTATTCTGTTCACTCACATAACCTGTCGGATTGTATGTTTTTAATTCACCATCAAATGAATCCTTATTGAATGTAAAGGTGGTGGCAATGCTGCCATCTTCATTCAAGGCATATGATTCTATGGCGTTGTGAGCACCCTCTTCTATAAATGTAGGTATGTTAGCAACTACATACCAATCACCCATGAAACGATTTAAATCTACTTTTTCAGCAAGTGGTATTGGTTTTTCAGGCGTAGACGAACAAGCCTGTAATAAGAACATTATTGAAGTTATGATTAGCAATTTCATTATCTTATCTCCTGCTTCAATTGGTAGCGAAGTACGCGATCATTTTCTAGCTTAGATTCAAGCGCCACCCACTGATTATTTGTGTTGTACCAAAGATTTATATCTATATCTATTCCCTGCTCGTCTTTGCCTTGCAACTGGTATCGTTTTGTATCTACGAGCTTGTTATATATAATGATTTTTTCCGCCCCAACAAATTTATGCGTTATATCAAGCAATTCACCGGATTGTGTATTCATTAATACCCTGGACTTAATCAGCTCTTCATTCCAATATGCAAAACTTCTTACACAATCAGGCTTCGATAGCTTTTTGCTTGTTGTTACAATATGCGTAACCCCATCATTATTAGATAAATTAACAAACAGATCTTCACCATCATTATTAGTAGTAGAATTCAGTTTAATCAGGCAACCATTTTTCCAAACCTCAAAATTACTATGTTCATACTTAAACACGGGAATAAACATAAAAGTAACATCGAACTCGGCTTGAGTTTTAACCGTAGTTTCACTATCACTAATATTGACTTCAAAATTATGGTAACCAATTTCTGAATTATCTAGATAAGCAATAAAGTTCCAGTTTCTTTTCGACTCATTTAAATCATTTTCTAATATTGCATGAGAACTAAAAGAAACAATTGATAAACAAGTCGCTATTGAATAAATAATATTTTTTTTGATATTCATATTTCACCTTGCTTATTAGCAATACCAGGAATAAAGGCATTAGTATTTTGCATATATAACTCATAACCCGGACGTGCTTTCATCGTTTTTTCTAACAGACTCACACCTGAAAATTTCAGCAACAGGAATGTCATGAGTAGTGGCGAAATAATGGATATATAACCACCGTTAGATAGTGCAAATACGAAAAAACCCCACCAGACTAAAAACTCACCGAAATAATTAGGATGCCTGGATAACTTCCATAAACCCTGAGTTAGAATTTTTCCTTTATTTTCTGGCTTCTTTTTAAACTTATAGAGCTGATAATCTGATACCGTCTCGAAAAACATACCTACAAGCCAAAGTAATACCGCTAGCCCGTCTAAAATCGTCAATGGAGCAGTAGAATTCATTGCATAAAACAAAGGCCATGCTACCAGCCATGCTACCAGCGCCTGAAAAGCAAATATCATAAACAAACTTTTAAATGCAAAACCGGGTTGATTATTTTCTCTAATAGTTTGATATCGATGATCTTCTTCATGCCCCCAATGCCGTAGAGTAATATAAGCTGATAAACGTAAGCCCCAGATAGTTACCAACACCAAGACCAGCATGGCTCTATCCGAAATCACTTGCAGATCATTAACAACGGCTAAGCTAGCAATTATAAAAAACAGTGACCATAGGCTATCAACAACACTGACATCTTTCTTAATCAAGCTAAAAACCCAAAATACTGCACCCACAATAAGCATTGGAATTAATACGCCAAACGATTGAGTGATAATATTCATACCTTAGCTCCAGCAATTTTTTCAACATGAAAAATCTCGGCGAATTTAATATATAAAGGCATTAAAATAGCCCAGCCTAAAGCTATAACAGTATTAGCCAATAAATTATCAGGAATCACAACAGCACCCATGGCAGCTCCAGCCTGATAAGTTAAAGGACCACATATGGCTCCTAATAAAACGGCTAGCCTGTAACGGCCAAACAACCAGCGAAATGAAATATTTAGAGTAGTCGCAAACATTAACCACATCGTAACAATCCATCCGGGGGCTAAAAAGCTAACTATCATGCCTGCTTCAAACACCAGAATACCTGTAGACGTCATCACACTGTCCCATGTACTGCCAATAAGAGTAACAATGGCAATAAGAATAAATAAATTTTTACGATTTTCTGCCAAAAAAAACTGAACAAAAACAAGTAACATTGCAATAACAATACCTACTTCGGGTAAGCCCTGAGCGGCCATCAATACACAACTGAACCACCCAATCTGAAATAGAACGAAATTGACTACAATTTGTTTCTGGCTAATCATTGCTTATGCCTTGTTAAATAAATAATGCGTGACATGCCATTGCTGACCATCTTCATATGCAAAAAGTTCTGCACAGGCCATAAAAAACAGTCGCCAACGAATCCACCATATATTTGCTTGATCATCGCCATAAGATGTTTTAAAGACAGACATTAAAACCTGTTTGTTTTTATCCATTCTTTCAAGCCAGGCATTAGATGTTTTTTCATAATGCTCACCACTCCATGTCCAGCTTTTATTAATATTTAAATGCTGTTGAAAATGCAAAGCTAAATCATCACTAGGCATCATGCCGCCAGTAAAAAAATACTCACTCATCCAGTCACTACTGTCTTTTACTTCAAAACTATAAGGTACTTGACGATGCGAAAACACATGTTTAAAAAACTTACCATCATCCTTTAACCACGTTGACACTTGCTTATATAACTGCTCCCAATTACGCATATGCTCGAACATTTCTACTGAAACAATTCGGTCAAATTTTTCATTTGTATTAAAATCATTCATGTCGCAGGTAATAACTTGAATATTCTCTAATCCAAGTTTCTCTGCTTTCTTTAGAATAAATTCTTTCTGCGAATGAGAATTTGATACAGCAGTAATTGAACTTAACGGATAATGCTTAGCCATCCACATGGTTAAAGATCCCCAACCACACCCTAACTCTAAGATAGCCTGCCCATCTTTAAGCTCAGCATGATTACAGGTAATTTGTAATGCTTTCTTTTCAGCCTGTGATAAATCTTTTGTAGTTTCATCCCAGTAACAGCAGCTGTACTTACTGTGATCACCTAAAACATAATCATAGAATTCAGCAGGAACTTCATAATGTTGTTCATTAGCTTTTTCAGGTAACAAAGCAATCGGTGATTGTTTCATTTCCTGTATAAATAAATACTTTAAATTCGTTGATACTTCGGTATCGTGTGCATTAATTTCTAGCAACCGCTGCTTTAGTAAACGTCGAATCCCTTTTCTAACGATAGAATCTGGCACATACCCCTGTTCAACCCAATTAATACTGCGCTGCGCATTCATAACCTGTCTCCTGTTTTATAATTTAGGCTTGCTGTGTGTTTACTTAATTAATAGAACCGGTGTCCGGATTATCTGCCATTTCATCGAAAATCTTTTTAAGCGCAGAACTACCACTCCCATCAGAACCGTGAGAATCCATGTCGAGATAATCATTTTTATTGGCTTCTGATTCGAAATATATCTTTATTGCTCCAGTCCCTTTACCTTCTATAACATAGGGGGCATTTTCTAAATCAGTTACATCATTAAGAGTCATAGGGTCTAGTGTATGAATGTTCATAATTATTTCCTCTGTGTTAACTATTGATTAAATATTTATTGTTACTTATTACACCAAACCGCATAGACCGGATCGGATGTTTGGTTTTTTGCATAATAAGGATCATCAACAGGGCGATGTAAACCTCTACTTGATAAAGTATTAAGGTCTCCTTTCCAGCCAGATTGGCTGAAATATTCCATAACCAGGCCTACACGCTCAAACTCATGCAGTTCTGACCAGAGTTTTATTGACTTAGTAGGAAACCATCTATTTGAGAAGGTCATAATGCATAAGCCACCTGACTTAAGTACGCGTTTTATTTGTTCAAATACTTTTACAGGATTAATCAGGTATTCAACCGATGCAGTACATATAACTACATCAAAGGTTTCGTCATGATAAGGAATCAATGGTTCCTTATTCAGGTCATGCACGAAGTAATCTTCTAACACAGGATTTGACTGCAGTTCAGATTCATTCATACCCAGTCCACTAACTGTTATATCTTCAATGTCATCTGGAATATGAGATTCCCAGCTCGACATAAGGTCTAGCACACAACTACCAGGCTTAATAGCACTGGCATAAATATCACTAATTGTTTTTCTGGCATGTGCATCAAGATGATGAACTTTTCTTTCTTTTTGATAAAAAATCGTATCACTATTCTCATCTATACGATCAAACACACCTTCATTAATAAAATCTGTCGAGGTATCTTTAAAAGGCATTTGCATACCTGGGCCATTACATAAAAAATCCTGAACAATATCGCTACAGCGTCCGCCATGCTCATCTGATGGTGGTAAAATATCAATAATTTCTACATCAAGCCTAATATCCTGTTGCGCAAACGGATGATTAAAATCCACAACAACTTCGTCTTCTCTAACATCAACCAAACGTACAGGAAACATATTTTCGCTATACACACCTTTCACGCCTTTTATCCAGCCTTTAGGGTAAAAACGTCCTGCTCTAGGTTTTACAAATGATCCATCTGTAAGTCGACCAGAAAAGTTATTGATCGGCAGAGTTATAAGCCGTTCGGGTTTCCATGAAGGCACTATCTCACCACTAGAGAATAAATGGCTTTCTCCTTTGCCTACAGGATGCTTCAAAATATCTTTAATTAATGGCTGTGGTAAAAGGTCTATATCTCGCCATACATTAAATTTTTCAACATATTGAATAGCAATATGAGAACCCGTTTCATTAACCCATTGAGCAGTAAACTTTAAATGAGCAATGCTGTTCTCTTGAATATAAATATCATTCATTAACGAAACTTCTTTCATAACGATGACCTCAATGCCAGTTGCTCGGGAAATGGTTCGAGATAATGTTGTTCTGAAATATAATTTTGTGGATGAACACGCAGATGGTGCCTTAACAAAGTAACCGGAGTAATTAAAGGTAGTTGACGCTGTCGATAAGCTTCAAAAACAGACAATAGCTCCTGCTTATCCTCACTGCTAATAGCCTGTTTTAAATAACCCATAATGTGTTGCAACACATTGACCTGACGACCACGATGTGTGGTTATTTTCATAACCTGCATAAACCTTAGAATATATTTTTCACGTTTCTGAATCAGGTCTTTAGTCGTTGTTCCTGCAACTAAACGTCCCAGTTCCTGATAAAAATGACTGCCTCGAGCCATAAGCATTAATTTATGTCTGGCATGAAACTCAATAAGTCCTTTAACATTTTTATCAGGGTTGCTTATTTTTTTCCAACGTCGATATGCATATACACGCTCAAAGAAGTTTTCACAAATAGCCGCATCATTTAAACGACCTTCATCTTCAACGGGAATGAGAGGGTATCGATCCATGAATGTTTTTGCAAAAAGTCCTACGCCTTCTCTATTTCTAAATCCGTCTTTATTTATCACTACAGAAACCCGGAAAGCGCCACAACTAGGGGAGTCTTTTTTGAAAATAAAACCATCAAGATGATCTAATTCATTCACTTTTGAAGATGAATAATTAAGTAACTGATCTGTTACATCAGTT
>Ga0316205_10002799_pt1 | contig 17418 bp, 12 predicted proteins | sample 3monthpyrite_MG_FD_204941 | JGI IMG/M metagenome (GOLD analysis project Ga0316205, IMG submission 204941) | Microbial mat bacterial communities from mineral coupon in-situ incubated in ocean water Damariscotta River, Maine, United States -... | ecosystem: Environmental > Aquatic > Marine >... | reverse complement strand
ATACAGTCAACGTAAACCCGCAACAGTTCATGTTTATGCCTCTTTCCCAGGTAGAAATGCCAGGCGCTTTAAAACAATGAACCTCAGTGCACATGGCATTCTAATAAAAACTGGAAAACGACATGCCCGTCCGGGTGCAATAGCAACGCTAATTTTTGTTATTCGACACGATAACATCATTCGTTTACATCGACGCAAAGCAACTGTGGCTCACGTAACCAATACAACGACTGGTATGATGCTTCATCATCAGGCTAACAGCAAAATAGCCTGAGTAACACTACAGGTATCTAATACCCGGCTTTCTTCTAAAACTGGAAAACCCGATAAAATGCGCTATATTTAAAGATCTTACTTTTAAATATGACGTCTACAAGGTTCAAAACACATTGTTTGTAAAAATAGTTAATATCAAGTTACTAACGTTATTGCTTTCATTTGCAATGTTATCTCCTGCCTACGCATCTGAAGACCTTATCGAGCAATGGTACATGCAACCTCGATTAAATTTAAAATCAGCACAAAACACGCAAATGTTACTCACTAACAAAAATATCTTTATTGGTCAGGCACTAGACAACCGCATTAACCTTGAAATTAATCTTCTATCTGATAAATCTGAAATACAATCTGAGCACCACGGCATTGTGCTTGATGGCCGTTATTATATGAATCAATCTGAAAAATTTTCTTCATATGTTGCAGGCGGAATTTCTCATCTCAAAAACAGTCGTAACCCTTCTATACAAAATGAGCAGTCAACTAATGTCGGCTTAGGGTTTGAACACACTTTAAATGGCAACGGCACAAAAATTCTGGCTGATTTTCGCTATTTCATAGACGATAATCAAAAATCCGAGCTGGATCAAAATATTGAGAATGACTGGACGCTCAGCCTGGGTGTTTCCATCCCACTTTCTATGGACTTATTCAAGTAATCAATGCTTGGAGGCTATTCAGCTTCATCATATACTATCAACATGCCAAACTAGCATTGCGGCATCTGATCAAATCAAGCTAACATCACATTTAAACTTCAAGGAGTGACAGTAAGTGATCAAACAATCTATCTTTGTCATATTTTTAAGCGTACTACCGTTCATCAGTAATGCTGAAACAATGTATGTCACAGATTTATTACGATTAAACTTGCATGAAGGCCCAAAATCTCAAGGTGAAGTCATAAAAACCATCATCAGCGGAGATAGCCTCACTATAATTGAACGTCAACCCGGTTATGCAAAAGTGAAAACAGCTGATAATGTCATAGGCTGGACAAAATCCGCTTACCTGGTTACTGAGCAACCACCACGCCTCATTGTTACAAAGATGGAGAGACAACTCAGTAAGGCCAAAAAACTCATAAAAAAATCCAATACCGATATGCAATCGGCTCTTGGTAATGCTGAAAAATACCAGAAATTACTTCTCGAAAATGAGTCAAAAACCGGTAAGCAACTCAAACAATTAGAAAAATTAAAATTGCAAAACAAGGAATTTGAACTATCAATGACTGATTACGAGTCAAGTGTTCCTCTTAGTGCATACTTAATTTCCATATTGGTATTTTTTATTATCGGTGCGGGTATCGGTTGGTATATAATTGATTATCGAATACGTAAACGGCACGGCGGGTTCAGGTTATACTAATTTTTATAGCCATATTTTCAATAAAAAAACATACACTTTACAATTATGCCAAGAATCATCATAAGCAATACAAGACAAGAATTTACCAGCGAACTACCACTCAGTGAAGGCACTGTTACGATCGGGCGAAACAAGGATAACGACATCCAGATAGATGATGTTGCAGTTAGCGCATATCATGCCAAACTAGTTTCATTTTTTAAACCCACTTATATTCAGGACCTTCGCAGCACCAATGGCACCTATGTCAATGGCTCTCGGGTAATGGAACACACACTCACTGACGGGGACATTATTTCCATAGGCGAACATAAGATTTTATTCGATAAGAATTTTGATGCCAACATCGAATCCGATCCCGATCTGACAGTCGAATTAAGCAAAAATGATATCAGCCTGATATTAAAATCATAGACTTTTACCCTTTCACGCTACCTGTTAGCACCACACCCCTGTTATACTTCTATTTTATTATTTTCACTATAATTCATGTCAAATCAACTCAATGACCAGCAAAAATCTGCTATCAGTCACATCGATAGCCCCTTACTTGTTTTAGCAGGCGCTGGCAGTGGTAAGACGCGTGTCATTACGCACAAAATTGCTTATTTAATAAAACAAAAAATACACCTGCCAGAGCACATCACTGCGGTTACCTTTACAAATAAAGCAGCACGTGAAATGCAGCAACGCGTTTCACAGTTACTAAGTACAGCTGATGCAAAAGGCTTACAAGTCTCCACTTTTCATACATTGGGACTAAAGATCATTCGCAAGGAAAAAAGTAAACTAGGTTTACGCAAAGGGTTCACTATTTATGATCATCAGGATAGCAGCTCATTAATTAAAGAGCTTCTAAAAAAAGACTTCGGCGGTAACTCCGATATTGAAGATAAAATTCACTGGAAAATATCAAATTGGAAAAATGAATTCATTTCTCCTGAACACGCCCTTCAACATTGCACTGACCCTGCAGAACATACAGCTGCGCAAATCTATATAAAATATAACCAAGCCTTACGAACATACAATGCCGTTGATTTCGATGATCTGATATCACTACCCGCAATTTTATTTACAGAAGACCAGGAAACTTTACTCGCATGGCGTGAACGTATTCGCTACCTACTCGTTGACGAATATCAGGACACCAATACAGCACAATATCAAATGATTAAATTACTGCTGGGCGACAGGCCTGGTCTTACTGTTGTTGGTGATGACGATCAATCTGTTTATGGATGGCGTGGTGCAAAACCTGAGAACATTAACACCCTTAGCGTCGACTACCCTAAACTAAAGGTCGTTATGCTTGAACAAAACTATCGATCTGTTGGTAATGTTTTGCATCTTGCTAATAAACTCATCGCAAACAACACTCATCAGTTCGAAAAGCGCCTGTGGAGCGCTATCGGCAATGGCGAAAAAGTATGCGTACTCAGTGCACGTAATGCAGATCACGAAGCTGAGAAAGTAGTTTCACGCATACTCCACCATCGATTCAAACATAATTTACCCTACTCTGATTACGCAATATTATATCGTGGCAATCATCAATCTCGTCCGTTTGAACGGGCATTACGTGAACACCAAATACCCTATCACCTCAGTGGAGGTTTGTCTTTTTTTGAACGCAGTGAAATTAAAGACATCATGGCTTACTTACAGTTAATAGTTAATCCCGATAATGACACTGCTTTCTTGCGCGCTGTTAACACACCCCGTCGTGGCCTTGGGCCCGGAACCATAGAAAAATTAGCTAATTTCGCACACTCTAAAAATATTAATTTATTTACCAGCTGTTACGAGATAGATGTTACTGAACATTTATCAAATCGCGCGTATTCTAATCTTCTTAATTTCTGTGACTGGATAAACCAGATTGCGGAACACGCTGAGCGTGATCCACTTGCAGCTATCAAAGAAATGTTATCAGATATGCAATATCGTGAATGGATTGAAAATCAAAGCGACGAACCAAAAGCAGCTGAAAATCGAATCGGTAATGTTGAAGAACTAATCGACTGGATTGGACGAATTCGTATGAAACATAACAACTATGATTTAGCTCAATGTCTAAACCACATGACATTAATGGGTATCCTTGAACGCGAAAATGAGGATGACGAAAGCAATATGGTTCACCTTATGACGTTACATGCTGCCAAAGGACTTGAGTTTGATCATGTTTATATAGTTGGCATGGAAGAGGAATTATTACCTCATCGTAATAGTCTCGATGACAGCCTAGAAGAAGAAAGACGTCTGGCTTACGTTGGCATAACACGTGCTCGCAAAGGCCTGACTTTTACACATGCTAAAACTCGTAAACGATATGGTGAACTACTCGCTTGTGAGCCAAGTCGTTTTCTTGAAGAGTTGCCGCAAGATTATCTCGATTGGGAAGACAACCGACAAGAATCAACTGAAGAGAAAAAAGAAAGAGGAAATGCGCATCTGGCTAACTTACGTAACATGCTCGTTGAGCCCGAATAAAAAAAGCCGCATAGTGCGGCTTTTTTTATTCAACTAAATGCGTTCTATTTTACATTCCGCTATTAGCCATCATATCTTCAATTGCCGCTTTCAGTTCATCATCACTGAAATCGCCGCCGCCACGTGGTGGCATAATGCCTTTACCTTTAATAACTGCTTCTAACATCACATCCATGCCTGTTGCTGCACGTGTTTCCCAATCTGCTTTACTACCAATTTTAGGGGCACCAGCAACACCAGCATTATGACAAGCGCCACATGAACCTGTTACCACTTCAGCACCAGATCGTGCTGCAACCTTTGCACCTGCTGCAGGCTTTGCATCTGCAGTCTTAACTGAACCAACTGGCTCAATGCGTTCCATAACTGCTTTTTCAGCGCGGGCAGTCGTCATTTTAGGCGCGGAGCTAGTAGCAATGTTCTGTGCAGTAAAAAATGCAATGATACCCAGTACCATAATAGCAACAGTTACGATAACAATTGATTTGATTACTTGTTGGTCTTGTACATCTTGATCACTCACATTCATCTCCCGATATTTAAATTCTTAGGTCTGCTAAATCGCATAACGTACACACTATTGCCTACCGTGCATGCAGTCTCTAATTTCAGCGAGCAAGTATACTGGGAAAGCTCAATTAGTCATAGCGTGGACACCTCTATTTTGCCCGTGAATTTTTTCTACCCATATAAACTTAGTATTTGAGTAAATTATTAAACTACTGATAAATATAGAAATATAAAATATAACACTAATCTAAGTAGTTAAACACCATTGACAAATCTCATAATTGGGATTACATTCCCAATTATGGAGAATGATATTCAACAGGCGCTATCACGTGCCATCATTAAATTACTACGCCCCCTGGTACGCATATTACTAAGGAATGGCGTTGCTTTTGGCTCATTCTCAGATCTGGCTAAAAAAGTGTATACCGATGTTGCCTTTAACGAATTCAATCTGGATGGAAAAAAACAAACTGTATCTCGTGTTTCTATTTTAACGGGACTTACGCGAAAAGAAGTTAAACGCCTGCACGAGCTGGAAACACCTGTGTCATTTATAGAAGAAAAACGTTACAACCGAGCTATCCGTGTTATCAGTGGCTGGTTAAATGACCAACACTACATCTCTGATGAAGGCATTCCAATGCCACTCCACATCGACGGAGAACACCCATCATTCTCATCCCTGGTTAAATCCTATAGTGGCGATGTCCCTGTACAAGCCATGTTAAAAGAATTAATTGCCGCCAACAGCGTCGAACGACGTGATGATATGGTGTTCCTGATAAGACATGCTTACATACCGTCTGGTGACAATATTGAAAATATTCATATCCTCGGCAATGATGCAGCAGAACTAATTGCAACTATCGATCATAACCTTACAGATGACAGCAGTGATTTACGTTTCCAACGTAAAGTCAGCAATCAAAAAATAAGCGCGGACTCTCTCACAGCATTCAAAAAAATGTCTTCCAAAGAATCTCAAATTTTACTTGAACGTCTGGATCAGTGGCTCACTGATCACGAACAAGATAGCAATGATGCAAATACTACCTCGGCGAAAGTGAGCCTTGGTATCTATTATTACGAAGAACAGAATACGGAATAAGATCATGCGAAATACATTATTAAACAAACTATTTATTATCGTAATCAGCTTTCTGCTTATCTCTTGTGGTGGCGGGTCTACTCAAACAGCTGGCATTGGTGGCACTGGTGTAACATCAAGTGGTTCTATTAATGGTTTTGGTAGTATATTTGTCAATGGTGTCGAGTATGAAACGGGTGGTAGTACTCTTATCAGTCAAAATGGCATTAGTTTATCTGAATCAGACCTCAAGCTAGGTATGACAGTTACTCTGCGTGGAACGTTAAACAATGATGGAATCACCGGTACTGCTGATACGGTTGTCATTACCAGCGAGTTAGAAGGCCCAATAAATGCAACACCGATTGAAGATAATACCACCAACACAAAATCATTTTCCATACTGGGCCGACCTGTGATCGCCAGCCCATCAAGTACCGTATTTGATGGTAGCAGCTACTCTTACACCAACATGGCACAAAATGATGTAGTAGACATTCACGGCTACCTGGACAACAACGGCATACTAATCGCAACACGCATAGAAAAAACAGGCACTCTGTCTCTTGGCTCTACACAAATAGAAATCAATGGGATACTAGATACTATTCTTTCCAATGTCAGTTTTACACTCGATGTTAATGGAACAATGATTACGATTAACCATAGTGGCAGCACAAATTATGCTGGGTTAGAAACTCAGGCCTTCAGCATTGAAGGAACATTAACTAATACCACTGAAGTTAATGCATCCAGCATCAATCAGAATTCTGGAATACTTAACAGCCAGGACGATGAAGTAGAGATAGAAGGGATCATCACAAACTATGTCAGTGATTCGAATTTTAAAATCAACGGTGTACAAGTTAATGCAGGCATTGCAACATTTGACCCAAGTTCACTAATACTTGCGAATGATATGAAAGTTGAAGTTGAAGGAACTTATAACACAGCCACAAACACTTTAATCGCAAGTGAGGTTGAATCAGAAACGACTCAAATAAAACTTTCAACCACTGTATCGAGCGTAAACACATCAACCGGCACAATTACACTTGATTATAACGGCCAAACAATTCCTGTTTTGGTAAATAACAAAACAAAACTTGAAGATGAAACAAGCAATAATGCCTTAACTATAAACAATATCTCTTCAGGTGATTATCTCGAGCTTGAGGCTGCCTTAGACAATAACGGTAATGCGGTAGCACTTGATATTCACCGTAAATCGTTGGACAGCAAAGCCAAACTCAAAGCGGCAATCACTTCATTTGACACATCAATAGCCGGTGCTGAATCAGTGACTATACTTAATGTTACCTATCCTAGCGACGGTTCTACCGTTTTCAAAGAAGATGACGTGGTCATTACTCGCAGTGCATTTTTATTGAAACTAACGGCTAACCCAACTGCCGTCGTAAAAGTTAAAGACAATTACGTTGCTGGCAGCCTTGATGGTGTAGCTGATGAGATGGAAATTGATAATTAATACTTTATTAATTTTTTGTGGGGACGAGCCATGCTCGCAATATTCTTTTAATCACGAGCATGGCTCGCTTCTCACGATATAAACATTAACTCTCGCTACTTGACTCACCTTCATTGCTATTACGATGAAATACCAACACCGCCAAAGCAGGCAATAAAATCATCGCCGCCAACATGTTAGCTAAAAATACAAACGTTAACAAAATGCCCATATCAGCTTGAAATTTTAATGCGGAAAATATCCACGTACTCACACCAACCGCTAATGTTAATGCCGTAAATAAAACGGCATGCCCGGTAGTGGTAAAGGCTTTATATAACGCCTCTCTGATTGGCAACCCTTTAACCATGTATTCATGCAATCGGCTATAGATATAAATACCATAATCAACACCAATGCCAACCCCTAAAGCAACTACGGGCAGGGTTGCAACTTTTAACCCTATATTAAGTTGAACCATCAAAGCATATGTCAGAATTGAAACAAGCGCTAAAGGAACAACTATGCATAAAGTCCCCAATACAGAACGGAAGCCTATTATGACCAATGTAATAATAGCAACATAGACATAAACCAACATAGGTAGCTGTGCTTCTGATACAGCTTCATTGGTTGCTGCCATAACACCTACATTACCACTTGCCAAACGAAATTTTACTTTTAGATTACCATGTTCAGCTTGATACTTTTTTACCTGATCGGTAATTAACGTAATAGTTTCTGCCTTATGATCTTTTGTAAAAATATAAACTGCCATGACACCACAGTCAGAATTAAGCAGCCCTGTACTGGTATCAAATGGCGTTACTGATTGTGCTAATACATATTGATTACGCGATAAAACACGCCATTTAAGGCTGCCTTCATTCCAGCCTGCGTTCACTATCTTCGCTACCTGCGGCAAACTCACAACTGATTGAACACCTGCCACGTTTTGCATGTGCCAGGCAAAACGATCAATCTCTTCCATAACATCATATTGTGTACAAGCACCCTTTTCAGACTCTGCAATAATTGTCATGACATCTACACCAATTGCATACTGGCTCGTAATTTTTTCTATGTCTTTGTTGTATCTCGAATCTTTGTGTAGTTCAGGCGCGCCTGCTTCAAGGTCACCTATTTTTAGCGATGCTGCTTGCCACAGGCCAACAAGTAAGATTACGCCTGCAAATAAAACAATCTTTATAGAGTTTTTATAGGTAAAAACATCTGCCAATTTTTTCCAGATAACTTCGTGACCACCTGCGCGTGATCGAGCAAAACAACTAACAGGTGAATAGGATAATAATACAGGCAATAAAATCAGGTTAGTTAACAGAATGACTGCTATCCCAACGCTTGCAGCTATTGCCATTTCACGAATGATGCCAATATCAATCAGTAAAATAGTCATAAACCCCAAGGTGTCACTCACTAATGCGACACCACCTGGAATAAGTAATCGTTGAAATGCGATAGCCGCACCTTTTTTTGAATCATTATGACGTGTTGCTTCGACTCGAACAGCATTAACCATTTGTATGCCGTGACTAATGCCAATCGCGAATACCAGAAATGGAACCAATATTGACATTGGGTCTATTCCATAACCTATCACGGGCAATAACCCCAACTGCCAGACTACGGCAATAATCGAACAAGTCATGGGCAATAAGGTCAACTTAATCGAACGCGTATAGATAAATATCAGTAACGCAGTTACTAAAAGCGTAATAATAAAAAATAAGCCTACATCCGTTAACCCTTCAACCACGTCACCAATTAATTTTGCGAAACCAATAATTTGAATATCTACATTTTGATTCTCGAATTTCCCTCTTAAGTTTTCCAACCGGGTCGCAAGATCAATATAATCTATTTTTTGCCCTGTCTCGGCATTGGCCGCCAACAGGTTCGCTCGTATCATTGCGCTTTTAAAATCTTTAGAAACAATTCGCCCTAACTTGCCAGACTTTAAAATATTACCTCGCACAGTCTCAAACCATTGGTCATTTGCTACAAAACCTGCGGGTATAATATTACCCCCTGCAAAACCACCTTCAACCACTTCAACAAAACGTGTATTAGGTGTGTAGAGTGAGGTTACTGATGAACGTTCGATGCCAGGAATAAAAAATACTTCGTCGGTTGCAGACTTTAGCGTTTCAAAAAACTCTTTAGTAAAAATCGTCCCTTCTTTTACACTAACAGCTATAATTATTCTGTTGGCGCCACCAAACTCTTTTTGATGATCAAAAAATGTTTGCATGTATTCATGTTTTGCCGGCAATAACTTTTTAAAGCCTGCATCGATTCGCACATGTGTCGCCGAATACGCCAACATTATGGTTAACAATGAAAATATTATTAATACCCATTTACGGTTATCAAAAACTTTCCCAGCTATCGTTGTGCAAAGTGACCGACTATCGCTCATTGACTCACCTGCAACACACCTTTTTCACCAACCGTTAATATCACTTTTTCACATTGCATGATCGCTACACGATGACTCTTATTACTTTGTTGTATTTTTTTAAACGTTTTTGCATTATCCAGACTTTTTAGTACCGCACCACTTGCACCTACCAAAAAAGTTATTCCTTGCTCTGTAGTAATAGAAGATTCTAGGGAGGTATTGACGGGCATTGTTCTTTGTTTCCAATTTTGCCCAAGATCATCACTTTCATATACATGGCCTCGCATACCATATATTAATATTTTATTTTCTGCTAAAAATTGATTGCCAAAAAAAGTGCCTTCATAGGGTGACTTTATTTTGTCCCAACTATCGCCGTTATTTGTTGAAAGATAAATAGCCCCTGCTTCACCAGTGACCAATAGCTCACCATCAGTCGAACGTGAGATCCTGTATAAATGAAAGTCATCTTCTCCGTATATTGTTAAAGCTTCCCATTTTTCACCACCATTTTCCGTCTTTAAAAAAGAGCCGTATGCTCCAATCGCAAATCCTTTATTCTCAGACACAAATAAAATATCAAACAATGGCTGCTCGGCTTTTATGTCTTTATAAACTTCTTTCCAGGTTTCACCACTGTCAGTTGTTTTTAAAATAATGCTGTCATGACCTGCTATCCAACCTGTTTTTTTATTTATAAAAAACACTGCATTGAGTGTCGCTCTTGTTGGCACGATGATTTGCTTCCAGTTTTGCCCACAATCATTTGAACGAATGACATGCCCTCGATCGCCAACCGCTATCAAGTCTGATCCGGTATGCTTTATATCCAGCAATAGTGATTTTGTTATGATACTTGAAGGTTCTGAAGTTATCTGTGGCGATTGACTCAAGCTATGACTTGAGTAGAACAATAAAAACAGACTTAATACGCCTGTTTTTATTGTTTTTTTATTTTTTCTAGTCACGCGCATCCTGGCACGATATTTCTTTATCGTCGTCCCGCTCTTCTTAACGACGATGGAGTGTAGTTTGCTTTTTTACGTTTAACGCTAAAGTCATACATCTTTTCCTGATTATTTAGCCCCAGTACAAGATAACGAGCTGACTGAAGGTCGTATTGCACTTCTAATGTTGTCCACAATAGTTGCTGATCATAATAATTAATGACATGCCCTTCACTAACTCGCCATATCTGACCGCGGTTATCGTACTTATCGATCATCAATACTTGCCAGCTATCTTCGTCTATATAAAATATTCTTTTGCCATATATATGACGTGAGCCTTCTTTAAGTTTGGCTTCTACAACCCAAACACGATGAAGTTCGTAACGAGCCAGGTCAGAGTTAATATGACCTTTCTTTAATACATCACTGTACTGGTGTTTATCGGAATGCAGGTTATAACTATTATAAGGAACATAGATTTCTTTTTTCCCTATTAATGTCCAGTCATATCGATCAGGTGCGCCATTAAACATGTCAAAGTCGTCACTGGTACGCAATCCATCTGCTGCAGTACCTGGATTGTCATACGAAATATTTGGTGCGCGCCTTACTCTTCGCTGCCCGGGGTTATACACCCATGCACGTCGTGGTTCTTTTATCTGGTTAAATGTTTCATGCACTAACAATACACTGCCTGCCAATCTTGCTGGCGCTTTTATTGCTTGCTTAAAGTAGAGCAATACATTATCAAGGTCCGCAAGCTTTACACCTGCTTTTACATATTGAAAAACAAACTCGTCAACCAACTTAACCAATACATATTTTCCATCAACGGTAACAGCTGCCTGATTTAACCAGCGTTGGACAGCCTCACCACGATAACGAACAATATGGTTCCATATCACTTCGAGACCATTTGCTGGTATAGGAAAAGGAATCCCAACTATCGCATCTTTAATGCCATTACCATTATCAGCCAATTTTGCTGTCGTAGCATTTGCTTTGGTTGCATCATAAACTCGTTGTGGGTAAGACGCACTTCGATGCGTAGGATAAATATTTATCTTAAACGAGGCATATTTTTTCAGTAATGCTTTTTGTCCATCACTCAATTTATCCTTATATTGATCCATATTTGCAGCAGTAATTGTAACTTTAATTGCATCACTGGCATAAGGATCGACGTGATGCTTCCCTGGCTGGTAACCTGCCGGTATTTCAGTTAATCCACCTGACCATGCAGGTATACTTCCATCAGCATTTGCGGCTTTGGTAGCCCCCAGCGGAGTCAATTCATTCCCTAATTTGGCTGCCTGCTCTGCACTAACAGCTGCACTAGCTGTTGAAGTAATTAATACACAGCTTATCGCACTGCTTAATATAAACGTACTGAGTTTCATAAATAAATCCTTAGAAAGAATACTTCACATTAACGGCTACAAAATCACGATCATGAATTTGATTATACTTCCCACCACCAAAATAAGTTGTATAGCTTGCGTCAGCCTGCCATTGATTTAGGTACGTAGCACCAAGACCCAATGTGATCGCTCTACGACCTTCAATGAAATTTCCGCCTGGACCAGGAGAAGTGCCATTTACATCATGTGCAAACACAAAACGTGGTGAAAGATTTATACCATTACCGACAGAGTTATAATCAAGGCGCGTAACAAATCGATAACCCCATGATGTTGCATCTGCATAACCATTGGTCTCTTGTGGTACGCCATTAGCTGCAGCAGCACCTGCATGACCTGGTGTCGGCGTACCCGGGCCTTCATATCGTAATACACCCTTGGATGGCAAGTCGTAAACATGTGTAACGCCTACCTCGGCAAGGACTACCCATTGGGTTGCATTAAAAGGATTACCCGAACCAAATACTTTTGTTGCTGTTGCTTGTAATTGTCCTACTTCATGCCTTCGGAAGCCTGAAACTTCACTTCCCAACATGCCTCCATTACAAGGCCCTAATTGACTCGCTGCTGAACATAGTGCCGCTAATAGTATTTCAACGTCTTCAATCTGTAGCGGCACATCAACACGATGACTGTACTCACCCTGTAACGCAACACCAGACTCTGATAAAACTGTATTAAAGCTTAGACCATAAAGTTTTATGTCTTCCGGGTATTCCACAAAGTAACTAGCTGTGCTTGGCGTTGCGCCAGCAACTGCATTGGCGCTAATTATTGGTAAACGACTATGATAATTGGCAAAAAAGAAGCCAAACTCAGTCTCGTTCAAATCAGGTGCAAATAAATGCAAGGCAAGGCCAAATTGCCCATTATCATCTGCATCTCGATCCGGATTTCGTGGCACGCAATTATTGCTGAAAGGAATTCCCAGGCTACAAAAAGAATCTGGCAATGCACCAAAACCCAATGCCAGTAATTCTCCTCCATCACTAGCATAATCATTGGTACTGAAATAAGTACCCCTGGGATCAATTTCCGTATGTTTAAAATGCGTTTGATAAACAGCTTCTAACGACAGATTCTCAGTTAACTCCAAAGATGCAAACACCATCGGTACTGGCAACAGTGCCTCACGCAGTTCTGCGCCTGGAACACGAAATTTTGCAACATCAATAGGGTTTAATGCATTGATAGAGTTCTGTATAAAAGTACTTTCACCCCAGCTGACCACTTGGTTACCAATACGCAGATCTAATGCCTTGCCACCTACATTAAAACTACCACGAATATAAGCATCCAGTATGTCGGCATCTTTACCTGCCCTGTCTTTTGCTGCACTTGTTAAACCAGGATGGTCATTGTTACGAAAATCATAAAAATAACTGCCACGCAGAAAAGAACCGAAATTCTTGTATTCCAGTTCAAGATCATGCGTCGCCTTTAGAACATGTGAAACCAGTCCTTTATCATAATTCGAGTTACCATCATCATTATTGGACGAATAGGCCGTACCACCTAGAGGACTTGTTCTCGACAAGAGCGCAGGATCCCTCGATTGAACCCTTCGCGTAGCCCCCCATGATATCGTTGTATCAAAATTACCGGTTATGCCATTGCTATCAATTTCAATAGCACTAACTGGCGTTAACATGGTTATAATGGAAACAGAGAGTAAAGTTTGGAAAAAGGTATGTTTTTTCATATTTCTCTTCTTTTTGCTTATAATCACAGAGATACCCTAAAGTTTTTACATTAAAATTCAGATATATACTACTAGATTCAAACGTAACATAACAAAAAAATCAAGTTAGCATTTAATGAAATACTGTTATTAAAAAGGCCGCCCAAAGGAATGTCAAAAACGCAAGAAACAATGCCTGCCGGATCATTCAACTCGGAAACATTTTTGTCTTCGATCGCACCCCATTTTCCACAAGCAATTATTGCCTGGGATAAGCAGAATATTATTCAATTCTGGAATTCAGCGGCAGAAAAATTATTTGGTTATACCCAAAATGATGCCATCAACCAGAATTTATTATCACTTTTATCTGTCAATAGTAGCCATAGTAAAGACTTATTACCACTATTAAATAATGATTCAAATCATAAAGAATTAAAGTTATTTTCTTGCAATAAACAAGGCGAAGATCTCTACACTTTCTGGCAACGATTAGATGCTGATCCAGATCCAGATGATACGAACAACTATACGATTGCCGTTATTACGGATAAAACTGAATCTGCCTATATTACTCAACAAGCGAAACAGGAAATCCAATCATTTTATGAGCTAACTGAACATTATAATGATGTCATTTATGAACATGACCTCAAAGGTAACTTCACTCGAATTAGCGAAGCTGGCGCAAAACTCATCGGCTATACCAAAAATGAATTCCTTAAACTAAATGTAAATGATGTAATTGAACCTCAATTCCTTCCTGCTATCCATAAAAGCATTCAGCAAAAGATTAATGGCGATAAAACAAGCAACATATATGAACTCCAGATACATGATAAAAACAATAAAATATTCTGGATAGAAGTATCTAACCGTATAATTCATGTGGATGGCAAGCCTAAAGCTATCCAAGGCATCATTCGAAATATTGATGACCGTAAAACTTTTGAGATCAATATAAAAAATAGCGAAAAAAAGTTTCGCAATATATTCGATACTATCGATGATGTTTATTATCATATTAACACGGATGGAGAATTCGATCTTATTAGCCCATCGGTTTACAAACACCTTGGGTATAATCAAGATGAATTGATCGGTTACAAAATTGAAGACCTCTATACCGACCCACTACAACGCGAAGAAGTAATACGTAGACTCACTGAACATGGCAGTATTCGTGATTATGAAATCATGTTAACGCATAAAAATGGGGCATCTATACCTTTTTCCATTTCGACCACTTTGCTATTAAATGATAATGGTGAGCCTGAAGGCATTGAAGGCATTGCCAGGAATATTCGTTCTCGAAAAGAACATGAGAAAATACTTAAAACAAACGAACAACGTTTCCGACGTATTTTTGAATCCATTCAAGATGTCTACTTTCGCGCAGAAGATGGTATTATTAAATTCGTCAGCCCTTCATGTAAACAAATGTTAGGTTATGCCCCTGAAGAAATGATCGGGCATAAAGCGGAAACATTTTATACCAATCAAGATGATCGTTTAATTATGTTAGACCACTTCTATGATGCAGGTTTTTTGACTGATTATGAAATAAACTATAAACATGCCAACGGATCAACAGTCACATGTTCTTTAAACCTTAATGGACTAAATGATGATAATGACAGCATTGTCGCTTTTGAGGGAACTTTACGTGACATTACTGCAAGAAAAAACTCTGACGAAGCGCTGCGTTCAAGTGAACAACGTTTCAGACGTATATTCGAATCACTTCAAGACACATATTATGAAGCTGATATGGAAGGCAATATCACCTTACTCAGCCCGTCTGTGCAAGGGCATTATGGTTATGCCGCCGAAGAATTAGTCGGCAAGCCTGCTTCCGCAGTTTACGCTGACCCTAAACAACGAGAGGGTCTTGTTGAAGCGCTGCAACAAAAAGGCTACGTAAATGATTACGAAATAATGCTCGTTACCAAAAGTGGTGAGCTTAGACCAACATCATGTAGCACCAAACTTGTATTTGATGAGTCTGGCACTCCTATTGCAGTGCAAGGTATGTTACGCGATATAGCTGAACGCAAAAAGTCAGAGGTAGCCTTACTTGAAAGCGAAGCAAGTTTCCGCTCTATTTTTAATTCGATACCCGATGCATTTATCGAAATAAATCGCTTTGATACAATAGTAAACGCTAGCCCTTCCTTAAACCAATTTTCATATGAACCTGAGTCACTCATTGGCTCCAATATTTCTTTACTCTTTAAAAAAAATAATGAATGGAAAAACATTCATCACTTACTCGATGCGCAAACCGAAGTAAAAGGCATCGAAAGCTCGTTAAAAACAAAAAATGGTGACACTATACCCGTTTCAATTACCGCCTATAAAATTATAGATGAATTCAACCCCAGTAGTAACATTATCTGTATCATTCGTGACATTTCATCACGTAAACGTTACGAAGCTGAACTTGAACTTGCTCGTGATAGCGCACTCGAAGCTACTCGTGCAAAAAGTGCATTTTTGGCAAACATGAGTCATGAACTACGCACCCCCCTGAATGCCATTATTGGCTATAGCGAAATGTTACGTGAAGATGCTGTCGATGATGGCAAAGACTATGTTGCTATTGATTTATTGAAAATTCATGACTCAGGAAAACATTTACTTTCTCTTATCAGCGATATTCTCGACCTGTCAAAAATTGAAGCAGGAAAAATGGAGATTTACCTCGAAACTGTTGATTTATTACCATTACTCGAAGAAACAAAAACAACCATCACTCCACTTGCAAAACAAAATAATAATAATTTTACCTGTGAATGTTTATTAAAAAATACATCTATCATTGCTGACAAAATACGACTCAAACAATCTTTGTATAATTTACTTAGCAACTCATGTAAATTTACAAAAAATGGTTCCATCTCATTGAAAATATACCAACAAAAAGAGCAAGAATTAAATTGGATCTATTTCAGTATCACAGATACCGGTATTGGTATAACTGAAAAACAACTGGGTCAATTATTCAGTGAATTCACCCAGGCGGATTCAACAACAACCAGGGAGTTTGGTGGAACAGGTCTAGGATTAGTCATCAGCCAGCGTTTTTGCCAACTGATGGGAGGCGAAATTGAAGCCACCAGTATATATGGAGAAGGGTCTACTTTTATTGTTAAATTACCTTTGAGTGAATAACTTATAGACTATTAAACAGTAAGATATTTCTGCACCACTTCATCATTCAATTCTGACATTTCACCTTGCGCCACATTTTTACCTCGGTCCATGATAATAAACTCTTTACCTACCCTTCTGGCAAAAGGTAGTTTTTGCTCCACTAACAATACCGTTAACCCCTCATCACGGTTCAGCATGGTAATAACATCGCCGATTTGTTGCACAATATTTGGTTGAATGCCTTCAGTCGGCTCATCCAGAATCAATAAATCGGGGTCTATTGCCAGTGCGCGCCCTATTGCCAATTGCTGTTGTTGCCCACCTGATAAGTCACCGCCTCGACGACTACGCATATCTTTCAAAACTGGAAAAAGTTCATATATGCGCTCAGGAATAGTACGAATGTTGTCTCGCCTGGATCCAAGCCCTATTTTAAGATTCTCCTCTACTGTTAATAGTGGAAATATTTCACGCCCTTGCGGTACAAAACCAATCCCACTTCTAGCTCTACTCTCTGCAGAACGCTTCGTAAATGATTGATCACTGTAATTGATGTCACCTGATCTAACGGGAA
>Ga0316205_10002798_pt1 | contig 17423 bp, 14 predicted proteins | sample 3monthpyrite_MG_FD_204941 | JGI IMG/M metagenome (GOLD analysis project Ga0316205, IMG submission 204941) | Microbial mat bacterial communities from mineral coupon in-situ incubated in ocean water Damariscotta River, Maine, United States -... | ecosystem: Environmental > Aquatic > Marine >... | reverse complement strand
TCGCGATTGTTCCTGTACTGCTTGCCATTGGCTTTGCCCTTCTTAGTGTTTCGCCAGTACTGATGGTTCTGCTTATTGTGCAAGTTATCCGCCGCGCCGGTAACTATGCGGTTATGCGACCCGTACGCGAAATGCTTTATGTTGTATTAAATCGCGAAGAAAAATATAAAGCGAAGAACGTTATCGATACGGTTGTCTATCGTGGCGGTGACGCTGTAAGCGCCTGGATTTATACAGGCATGCGAAGCGCAGGTATTAGTCTTTCGGGTATTGCTTTTATTGCTGTACCACTGGCACTATTATGGGCATGGATTGCTTTTAGACTGGGACGAAAACAAACACAGCTCGCAAACAAATAACTTACGAGGTGAACAAAATGGCAAAAATTGGAAATTACACACGACGCCAATTTATACGTATGGCCAGCACGATGGCCGGCGCAGCAGCAACTGGACTTATACTCCCTCACAATGTCTTTGCTTCATCAACTCAAATACGCAAAGCGATTCCTAAAACAGGTGAAAAGCTACCAGTAATAGGTATGGGCACATCACGCACCTTTGACAGCAATGACGATAGTGAAACGCTATTACGGCTTCAACAAGTGACCCAAACCTTTTTTGATATGGGTGGTGGCATGATTGACTCATCCCCCATGTATGGCTCGGCACAACAGGTAATCGGTCAACTATTACCAAAAATGACTGGCACTAAGAATTTATTCTCTGCAACAAAGGTATGGATCGATGGCAAAATTGAAGGCATTGATCAAATGGAACAGTCTCGCACACTATGGGGTATTAAAAATTTCGACTTGATGCAAATACATAACCTGGTTGACTGGGAAACACATCTTGAAACATTAAAACAAATGAAAGCAGATGGGAAAATTCGTTACATCGGTATTACCACCTCACATGGCCGATTTCATTCTGAACTAAGTGACATATTAAAATCAGAAGACTTTGATTTTGTACAACTTAGCTACAACATTGCTAATCGTGATGTTGAATCACCTTTACTATCAATCGCGCAAGATAAAGGCATTGCCGTTATTGTTAACCGCCCTTATCAACGTGGAAATTTATTCCAAAAGGTAAGAGGTAAAACCCTACCCGACTGGACAAAAGAGTTTGATTGCCATAGTTGGGGCCAATACTTTCTAAAGTATGTTGTTTCTCACCCTGCTGTTACTTGTGCCATACCTGCAACAACTAAAGTAAAACATATGAAGGATAACATGCAAGCTGGATATGGAAGCTTACCCACGGCGAAGCAACGGATTAAAATGCTGAAGTATTTTGAGTCTCTTTAATTTTAAGGTTTAAATAATTAAGGGGGCTTACGCCCCCTTAAATTGCAACGTTTAGATATTTTTAAACAACAGTAATACTGGTTCGTGTTGTTCCGAGTACATCGCCAGTTATCCAATCAATAATATCCGTTTCAATTAAATAAGTACCACGTTGCGTTGGTTCAAAAATAATATCGTAACGTTCAGCTGAAACAGCATTAATTTCCGTTACTTGTTTAGGGTTAGGAAGTGGCCGTCCGTCAGACGCATAGATTGTTCCTGTCAATCCGCCAAAACGCATTCTCTGAGGATGATAACCGGCACAAATATAACGAGCCAATAATTTTTGACCACGTTGTACCGTTGCAGAAATAGGTGGCGTATTCATTGCGCTATTACCACTGCCATCAACACCGGTAATCACGAAGTAATCCGGGTTCAATTCATTTAATCCCACATCACCACCACAAGTGCCAGCAGCCCAGTCAAGGTTATGCCAGGATGAATCTATTTCATCAACAACCCAGAAAGCTTCGACATCATAAGTTGGTCCACCTGAAAATAATGTACCAGCGCCTTCTGGTGGGTCGACAATCAACGCTCCGTACATACCCATTTCTGCATGCAATACCGTATTGGTATGGCAGTGATAAAAATAGGTTCCGGCATGCGCAGGACGCCATTGATAAGTATAGTTTCCATTTACATCAAATGATAAATGGCCAACACCGTCACTACGATATTCGGGCTCAATCCCATGATGATGTATAGTATGCCACATCATCATGCCAACATTGAGTTGCGTATGAACAACATCACCTTCAGTTACGCGCATGGCTGCCGAGGGAAACGTCGCGCCTCCACCCATTCCATCCATGCCGCCACCGCCACCACCGCCGTCAGCAAAGCCCCACATGTTAACGACATTACCGTCGTCCATCGTGACTGGAATATTCATATCAACACTACGCTGAAAGACCACATCGGGATTATTATCTAACGCAGGCGTATTATTCATGGGGTAAACATAACAAGCATTACCCATCATGCCACCGCCACCACCACCGTCACCCATACTAGATGTTGTTGTATCCGTTGTGTTTGTCGTTGAACTTTTTCTTCTTCTTCCCATTATCTTAACCCCCTAATTCGCTTCGAAAAATATGTCGGTCATTGCGCCAAACATGTATAACCCACCGCCAGCGGTTTGAGTCATCTCATCATGTAGGTGCATCGGGTAGGCTGTCTTCCGGCCTTCAGCTGTCGCTTGTGCCAAAGTTGAATTCGTCATTGGCGGCCATGCATCGGGAACAGGCTCGAATGGGAAAATAAATTCCATTGTGCCGTTGTTGGCATCCAGTGGAATAATATCTTTTAGCCAAACATCATCACGTTGTTGTCCATTGGTACTTATCCATTCCATATGATTCGCATGACAATGCACAGCGTGCTTCGCTCGCCCCGTGTTAATACAACGCACCATTGTTCGGTCACCGAGGTGACCATGAAGTGCTGTACGTTTGTCATGCATTGCATCAACAGTTGGGTCACCATTTCCTGGTGAACCTGGTGGTCGACCACTCAAACCATTAATAGTGAAATATCTTGGTACATAACGATTAGGCGGGTTGTTACCTCGACGAATAGCGTCGTTCCAAGCAGGATCAATATCATGGAAGACCCAAACAAAATCATGCTTAGGCATATCTCGTCCATTTTCTACTGTCGTGTTTGCTCCGTTTGGAAAAACAACCATTGCTCCGTGCAATCCGACAAGACGGTTATTCATACCACCTGTTGAATCATAGTAAACATACGTACCAGGGTTACTTGCCGAAATGCTCACCGAACGAGTACTACGAGCAGGAACCGAACGATTAACGCCAAGTTCATTAATAACAAGGTTATGTGAGGTGTTCAAAGTATTATGGATGGTTAAGTTATAGGTGTCTCCAGCCGCCATCATTAATACCTGGCCAGGTACATCAAGATTATTACTACTTCCGCTAAAACCTCTGAAGTAAACATTCACACCATCCGGTTGTGCAATAGTGCCTTCAGTAATCCAGATCTCTTTATTAATGGTTGCGGCATGTGCACGGGGTTGCCACATAATTAAACCCGCTGTTCCTGTCAGTGCAGCGGCAGCACTAGCGCTACCAAATTTCAAAAACGTTCTACGTTTCATAAATCCTCCAATCTTTCGAAGATCGTGAAGACAACATGCTACCTACGTTAAAAATTCACGCATAAGCAAACAACACCCTTTTCTTACGAAAGGATTAATAGTTGATATATTTAGAGAGGTCCGTTTCTTCTAATTATTATTATTTCCGGCTCAGAACCGGTTGTGTGTGTGATTCCTACACTCTTTATTGATTAAATAACCACCAGATATGTAGTGTTTAAAATATAACCACATAAGTTTTTCTTGTCAATAGAATAACTGAACTTATTTAGAATTAGTCTAACAGCAATTGATAATAAACTTATATTCTTAATTATCGAATATAAGTATTTGAAATGTAGTGATTAAATTAGAAATGAACAAATCCATATGAAATGTGGATTTGTTTTAATTATGTGGAATTAAAATAGCTTAATTAGCCGGACACTGACGATTTCTTACAAAAGGAATCCATTCTTTTACAAAACCATATAACCACGCGCCATGTATCGCAGCCACTAAACTAATTAAAATAGGGATGGATCCAGAGCCAACTAAGGCAAACATTGGGCCAGGACATAAACCAATTAGCCCCCAACCCAAACCAAAGATAAAACCACCAATAGGATAGTTCACAACGCCCTGTGGTTTTTTAGGAATAGCAATTACAGTACCTTCTAATGAATTTTTACCGACTAAACGCTTCACTAAAAATGTGGAAATTGCTGCGGTTGCAATTGCCGACATTAAAATTCCGTACATATGAAAACTTTGGAAATAAAACATTTCCTGAATACGATACCAGGAAGCTGCTTCCGATTTTATAATGACAAAACCAAAAACTAACCCAAGCAATAAATAAGGAACATAACGAGTCATATTAAAAACCTAAATAAGGAACGATAAAGTAAGAAGAAACTATTCCGCCACTAAAAATACCAATTACAGCGTAAAGCGACTGCACTTGAAATGTAGCTAACCCCGTAATGGCGTGGCCAGATGTGCAGCCCGAGGCATAACGGGTTCCAAAACCTATAAGTACGCCACCAACAACAAGCATAAAAATATTGGCTGCTGACAAATTAAATATCTCAGGTGGATTCAAGCCAATAGGCTGACTCAAACCCCAACTAGAAAACATCTGTAAAGCTTCTTCACTTAGCTGTATTGGCTCAGGATTCGTGAAAATCGAACCAGCAACAAAACCACCAAGGATTACACCTGTAACAAAAACTAAACTCCAAACCGAAATCCGCCAGTCGTACTGAAAAAATTTAACCCGTATTAACCGAGGCTGGGTCATGGCACAAATATGCTCTAAATTCTGTGATATACCAAAAGATCGGCTTCCCACCAAAATAAACATAGGAACCATTAATCCAATAATGGGACCACTCACATACCAAGGCCATGGTGATTGCAGGAGTTCTATAAAATCTGACATATTTACTCAACTATCTATATAAGATATTGCTAATATACAGAGTTAAAACATAAATTACCAGCTACAGGTCACATTTATACAAATTTAACGCATTAACATAAAATAAAGCCCTTAAAATTCAGATGTATAGCTTACAAACTACACATTTTCCTGACATAAGTGCATTATCGTTACAATAAATACCTTAGAGTGATATTTCCCGAGAAACCCACGGGTAAAATTAATATTCATAACCCGTAAACCTTGCAGGTAGTGTATGTCCGCTTTAAAATTTTTATTATTCTTAATCACTGTTATTTCTGTTTCAGTTATTTTTCATCAACAAACTGCACTATTTGTATTAAATAGCATCGCTCACTTTGGTCACTATCAGCAGTACAAAGATATAAACTATGCAGAGAATCAACAAAAATTAGATATTTATATTACTAATAATCTAACTGTTGAAGAAGTTTCAAAAAGACCAACTGTCATATTCTTCTATGGGGGGTGCTGGGGAGCTTGCAGTCAATTAGATAAAACGGATTATCGATTTATCGCGCAAACTCTTACTGACAATGAAATCAATACCGTCATTATAGATTACCGTAAATTTCCACAAGTGAAATTTCCTTCTATCATTTCTGATGCCGCAGAGTCAGTTGAATGGGTGACTAAAAATATTTCGCGCTATGGAGGTAACCCAAACAATATTTATTTAATGGGACACTCGGCGGGTGCGCACATTGCATCAATGTTAAACTTCAACAAGACTTATTTAACTGAAAACACCTATAAAAATATAAAAGGTTTTATTGGCTTAGCGGGTGCATATGATTTTTTACCCTTTGATGAGAGCTATCAACCTGCACTATTTGACCCACCTGAGAATTACTATCAATCTCAAACAATAAATTTTGTTACCGGCAATGAACCAGCCAGTTTGCTTATGCACGGTAGTAACGATACAAGGGTTAAACGCAGAAATATAGAATCATTAAGTAAAAAAATAAAAACAATGAAAGGGAAAGTTGAAACACGTATCTATAATAATGTCGACCATATAAGCATTGTTAGCTCACTATCCATTCCATTTAGAAGTACCAAACCTATTTTGAGCGATATCCTAAAATTTATAAACCAAACAGATAATCTAAGTCAGTAAAACTGAATTTAATATTTTCTCAAGTTTAGGGTAGTGCACCTCGTCAGAAAATAATGCGTCCGCTCGCTGCTTTCCAGTATTAGCTAATCGTTTTCGATAATTAATATCGTCATAAAGTTTAACTATTGCCAACTGCATGCTTTCAACATTACGAGGTTCAACTAAACAACCACTTATATCATGCTCAATAATCTCAGGGACACCACCTGCATTTGTTCCCACCACAGTCACACCTGCTCGCATAGCTTCAATCAATACCAAACCAAAGGTTTCACAATGTGTTGATAGAAGCACAACATCAAAGCAAGGCATGTATGTAATGGCGTTATCTATAAACCCCTTAAAACGAATGAAATCATTAATCTTATTACATTTAATTCTTTCAACTAATTTATTTTGATAGGTCTTATCCATAGTATGACCAATCATCGTTAATGAAATATCTTTTTTATCTTTCAGTAATTTATGTATAGCATCAATAGCTATATGTTGACCTTTACCTTCTTCGATACGACCAAATATAGCGATATTTAATTTTCGTTTTTCAAAATTGTCTCTATTAAATAGAATGTTGCAATCAGGGATAACATTATTGGGGGCAGCTGTGCCAATATAGAGAAGTTGAATTTTATCTTTTGATAGCGGTAGATATTTACTCGCTAACTGATACAATACTTGGGTGCCCACTATCAATAAATCAATTTTATTGTAATACCAACGATGTAGAATATCCTTCTTATTTCGCGTGTAGTTCATATGTCTAGAATGAACTAATTTAACACTTTCACCCACCATTGACTTAAATACAGCGGCAAGATACAAATCATTTGCCCAATGAAAATGTAAAATATCTGGTTTAAAAGCTTGCGCAATAAATTTTAATTTTCTAGCCGCAATAAACGGGAAACGTTTAAATTTAATATCAAGTACGGCATGAGAAATATTATTCTTTTTTAATATTCGTTCCATATAACTATTGTTAGCAACAACAGCAAAACATTCATGTCCGCGCTGTGTTAATTGTTTAATCTCATCCAAAGCATATAGCTCTAACCCGCCTTGACCGGGTGACAAACATAATACTATAAGTCGCATACTGCCTCGCTAGAAAACAATTAATAATTACCGAGTGATTATATCAGTTAAAAACGTTTTCAAAGAGAGATAAACATATATTTGAATGCCACTTTTCTATACAAAAGTGTTGATTAGGCTGATCAATGGCGTTAATTGATAAAAACATCACTAATTTCAAGTCACAGAATGACTATAGCTATTAATCCTGAAACTCTAAACACGACAGTTTATAATGGTCTGTAATTATTATTTACCAAAACTCGACACTATGACAAAAATTCTTATTATCGGATATGTTTGGCCGGAACCTAATTCCTCGGCAGCAGGAAGTCGCATGATGCAACTCATTGAGTGTTTTCGTTCACAACAATGGGATATTACATTTGCTAGCCCTGCAGCAGAAAGTGAGCATCGGTACCCGTTCGAATCACTTGGCGTTAAAAAAGCAAATATAAAAGTTAACAGTCATTGTTTTGACGATTTTATAACAACGCTATCCCCTGATATCGTCTTATTCGACCGTTTTTTGATGGAAGAACAATTTGGCTGGCGAGTCGAAAAGGTCTGCCCACAGGCCTTAAGATTAATAGAAACGGTCGACTTACATTGCTTGCGCGAAGCAAGGCACACTGCATTAAAAAAGAATATCCCATTTAAAAAACAAGATTTATTCAATGAAATAGCAAAACGGGAAATAGCTAGCATCTTGCGCTGTGATTTGTCTTTAATGATATCTAGCATAGAAATGGAATACCTGACCACGGTATTTAAAGTTGATACCTCACTCTTACTTCATCTCCCTTTTATGCTTAAAAGGATAGATGATTCATATAAAGATGACATCCCAAGTTATTTACAGAGAACAAATTTCATTTCTATCGGTAATTTTAGGCACATGCCCAACTGGGATGCCGTATTATATTTAAAGGAATCTATTTGGCCTCTTATACATAAAAAATTGCCTCAAGCACAAATGCATATTTATGGAGCGTACCCGCCTCCGAAGGCAAACCAACTACACAACGAAAAACAAAACTTCTATATTCTAGGTTGGGCAAAAAAAGTAGAGGAAGTGATGAAAAGTTCTCGTGTCTGTTTAGCACCGTTACGTTTTGGTGCGGGGCTTAAAGGAAAACTATTAGACGCTATGCAGTTTGGTACACCAAGTGTCACAACCGACATTGGCGCCGAAGGTATGCATAATGAATTAAATTGGAATGGTACAATTGCAAACACACCCAAGGATATAGCAGATGCCGCGGTAGAGCTTTATAACGATTCAACTCACTGGGAGACGTCACAAGAGAATGGTTATACTCTAATTAATTCACTTTACGATAATGATATACATTCACAAACTTTATTAAATCGTATTGATAATATTCATAATAATTTAGAAGAACATCGTCTTAATAATTTTACTGGTTCGATGTTACGTCACCATACAATGAAAAGTACTCAATATATGGCTCAATGGATTGAAGCCAAAACAAGAAATAGTATGTAAGAGTCTCAATACAATCTAATGCGTTGATAATTTAGTTTAAAAAAGTCTGACAGAAACCATCATTCTCACTTTTTAAAAAAATCGTCATTCCCGCGTAGGCGGGAATCTATCAGAGTGTACTACCAGTAAATTTTTAATAAACGAAGTGCTTTACGTTAGAGATCTGTATTCAATAATAATTGAATACATAGATTCCCGCCTACGCGGGAATGACGAATTTAAAACGGCATAGGAGGTACTTATATTTATACATTTAATCACTTACAATTATTGCTCTGTTGCATCATAACAATTACTAAACATACAAGAAACAAATACAAATCTTAATAATCGCATCAATCTTTTACCTTCTTATCTTCTATTGCAGGTACGTTTGGACCTGAATCAGGTAACGCTTTTTTGTTTTTTGATTTTGAAGCCGAATTATACGCTGAAATATCTTTCCACATTCCACCAATGCTAAACTGTTGCCATCCCCATTTTAACCAACGCAATAACGAAAAGGCGAGCCATAAAGCCCAGCCGAGCATCAATAATCGATATACCAAGGTAGGAACGGATAGTAACCAAGCTTGCGGCAATAGAGCAACATTTCTATCTTGATACCAATTAAAATTATATGCAGATGAACCATTACCAGCCACCTGCATATCCGGCGAACCAAGCAAACCATGTTGTATTACAGAGAATAAACAAATTAATGATAAAAAGGTAAAAGCGCCTATCGCAACTTGAATCATATTAAATTGAATATCACTCGCTTGTTTAATTAATTTTTTACGCAAGCCCAACATAAATAACCATGCAACAACGATAAAGCCCATCCATATTGGCACTTGACTCAAACCAATACCGAGCAATATCCACGAGAGAGTATTGAGCGGTGTAAAGCTTGTGAATCCAAGTGCGACGGCTAAAAGTAATATGACTATTAACACTCCCCAAAATAATATCGCCGGGCCTAAATCGGGGCCACCAACAAGTAATACCCAACGATCTTGCGCGAATTTCACTTTAATAGAATGATTCACACTGGCAACTTTAAGATCGACTTGTGGGGTTTTGAACACATTATTCATAGGTTCAGTATTGCGCCATACGACCTTTACATCTTGCTTACCCGGGGTAACCGGTATGGTTAAATCACGCCCTTCCAAACGTATGGATTGTGCAGCATTATTAATACTCACAGATTGTAAATTTGAATTTTCAGGTAATGCGAGAGAATACTGTCCCCCTTGGCTACTTCGTAGACTTAAATTCAGTTCAGATTCAAGTGCACGCTTACTTGGTTTAACTAATAAACGACTTTGATCTATCGTTAACGTATTTCCTTTAATACCCTGTGGCCGAGTAATGGTTAAGTTAACTTCTTCACCATGCCAAGGGTGCCAACGTGGCGACCAACGGTCATGTTGGCTTTTATGTTTAATAACCGGTATCCCATCATATTCTAAATGCCAAACAGGAGAGATACTCACTGTCCAAATTTCTGTTGAAAAACTATCAGTCGACGCTTTTAATTTGAGTTTATTATTTATTTCAATTCTAGAACGCCAAGATACCTGGCGTTGTCTCGCAGACATATTTATTAATACCTTGCCATCTTTGCTACGAATATTTTCTGTAATAACAGATTCACCTGATAATAAAGGTACATTAACGACAACAGCACTTCCAATCGGCGATATTCTTCGTACAGTAGTTTCAATAAACCAATCTAAACCCAGTTTAAGATTGCGTTCGACCATTAAAAAAGGTGGTAAAACTTCAGCTTGTTCTGATTGAAATTTATTATCTTTCGAAGAAACTACTTTTTGTTCACGTGATAATTGTAATTGCGCATCGGGAACACCATTTTCTTGAATACCTTCTATGCTCCAACCACTCAACTTGGATTGAACAATTCGTGGTTTTAATTGCATCGGCAATTGTATGAATTTTTTCAATTTCAACGAACCCGACATAACAATATTAAAACGGCCTTTAGGTATTTCAAGCCACAGTACACCATCACTAGCTCGGTACATTGCTGTTGCTGAACGTCCATCAATCGTTACTCTAGACGGTAACCATTGTTTATCTCGTGCAGGTAAAGGGATCGCAACTTTCTGCAGTGCATGAACATTAAGTTTTAATTGCATATTGGAATCATTAACACGCATTACCATTGATTGAATTTGCGCGCAATTAGGCAAGCATTCGGGAGGTTGAGTTAAACGGGTTTTTAGTTCAGACAATATTTTCTGAGTTGGTGTATCAATATCTTTCGCCAAACTCTCATGAGAGTTAAATACCAAAATGGGCACAAGGGCAAACAATAATAGCAATTTAGAAACACCCGGTACCCAACGTATTGGAATATTAGGAATACTTCTTACCATTAACAGACATAGGATAACGACAAAGATAACCCGTAAAAAATTAAGCAATGTATGCATAAAAGGCGATATTAATACCAAAGATATCTGCTGCCCTTCTTGAACAGGTCCATTCCAATTAAGATAAACTTTATTCCATGTCCATTTTGGTAACCCTGGACCAGTCTGAATATTCGCCTTAGGATCGAATGCTTGAACATCATCACTGCGACTTTTAGCTTTGTCTTTATAGCTCAAAATGCGTTTTGCTGAGTATTTCGGGATGCTGCTCCTCAATGATTTGTTTTCTTTTACCGCTTCGGACTCAGCTAAGTTAGACATAGCTAAACTGTCCGACTCTGATTTTATTCTAGTTGAAAAGCCTTGTTCAAAGTTATTATTACCGACAACTTGAAACCACGATTTTTCAAGCTGAGGGTAAATACCTGTTCGAACTTGCGTCACCATAAAAGGAATCGTTATTAACAATAGTACGATGACACTCCCATTACGATACCAAGTACATACATTTTTAAATTTCCCATCCGGTATCAGTTTCACAATAGCAATCACCGCTAAAATATTTAACCAAATAAACTGCGGTACAAAGCCAGACTCATGCCAAATTAAAGACATCGTCACTAAACCAAAAATACCCCAAGACCACGACCATAATCTTGCAATAGAAATAGCAATAATTAGCACGATAAATAAATCCAACAAGGTCCACTTTTGCAGCCAAGTTTGTGGCACATTATCAATTCCACTTGCTGAAAATACACGCCAACCAGGTGGTAGGTGAACAGTAGTCGAAACACTCTTGAATTCATGCTTCCATCCCGTTGCAGATAAATGTCTCACATCTCCGTTATAGCGACTGTCTGCCGACAATTTAAGCGCACCACGACGTATTTCTATGCCTTTATTTTTGTCAGTGTCGCCAAGCTTAGTGATAAACTGGGGAATACCATCGACTGTTACCCGCCCTAAATCAAGTTCCGGTAAGGTTTCTAATCGCCAAGATTTTGTTATCGTTCCTTTTATTTCATCTTTAATCGTATAACCATCACCATTAAAATCTAACCACATTTGCCGTTTGAGATTCAATTTATCTGCTTGTGGTTGTTCATCTCCTCGACGTATTTGATTCAACTTAAGTAGCGATTTAGTATCAAGCCTAAAGGTTGGAAAGTTTTTCCAATTTTTTGGCGCTTTAGTTTGTCGAGGATCAATTCGTGTTGCACCATCAAGTTTAACGACCCGCAAATGATTTTGAGCTTTAAACGCCCAAACTTCACTGCTCGGCCAATGACGATTTTTTTGTTTACTCAGCCCTAATTGAATAATATTTTTCGTTGCCCGAGATGTAATGGTTGCTGTCCAACTACCCGGTTTAACTTGTATTCGTAATTCGCCTTTACTTGACAGCAACGTTGGTAAACGGCTATTTATGGATAGAGGTATTTGATCATCCAGAAGCACCTTTCCTAAGTTCACTTCTCGTGCAGTGCCAGATATTTGCAATTCTAAACGCGTTACAATTCGCATAGGAATTTGGTCGTCAAGTAAACGAAAGACATTAACGCTGGTTTTATCTGTTTCTATGACTTGATTTTCTTTTGTATTATTAGCCAGCCACACTTGACCTTGATGGTTAATAACAGGGTTGGAGATATTGATACCTTTTATATATAAATTAACCAACGCCGAATCGGCAGGAATTTGTATGTTTTCAGGAATACTTTCCCAGTAAATATTTCCTTTTATTTGGTATATTCCTTTTTCCAAAAATACACTAGGCAAGTCGTTTTTTTCTGTTACCAACACGAGTTTGTTATTGACACTTACGTTTTGTGGCCAATGTTTTGTATCGCCTGGTAAGGTGATCCAGGAAGATTCGAATACCTGCCATGATTGAGAAAACCGAGCTTGTTTTTTTGATATATTTAAATCCATTCGCGCTGGCCATGCGCATTTTTTAGCTTTGAAATTATTGTGTATAAAAGGACAGTCTCGTTTTTGCTCATCAAACAACACCCAATCTACCCATGGTTTCAGGGGCTGGGGAACATCTTTTTCTTTTAAGGTTTTTGCTGATAATGAAGTACTCAAGGATAAAAAAAGTACAATTAAAGTTAAGCTTAAATAACGCATTAATGAATCCTTCCAATTATTATGTGCTGCTTATATGGCTCATGAGATGTTAAACCCAAGCGACAAAAGTATTATAAAATTCTTATATTTAGATATAATATTGATGTTTAATTTAATACCTATTTTTATAAAAAGATACTCAATTTATGGCTTTTTACCACTCTACCCCGATACGTTTTAAGTGTACTCAGTGCAGTCAATGCTGCTACGGTGGGAAATATGCTTATGTTCGAGCAAGCGCACAAGAAATTGAAAATATTATTCGATTTATGCGAATTGACGCTGATGAATTTGAAACCAAATATCTTGTTAAACTCGTCGATCATGGCTATGGGATTCGAATGAAACAATCAGCATTAGCAAAAACATTGGGTAAACAAGGCCACTGCATGCTTTTAAGCGATGAAGGCGAGTGTAGTGTCTACTCAGTAAGACCAACCCAATGTCGAACCTATCCATTTTGGCCAGAAATATTAATCAGTGAAGAAAAATGGAATAACGAAATAACGCGTTGTGAAGGAATAAATAAAGGAGATGTTGTAGAGATTGCACATATTGAACAACAAAAAGAGCTTAGTACTGATGCAGAGATTATAATAAATGAAAGTGTTAAAAAAGACTAAAGCGCACTATTTTTAATCGACCATTATTCTATGTATGCTTTTTAACTTACGAACCCAAGGTGACCATTTTCGTAAGTCTTTAGGTAATGTTTTAATTGCTGCATTAGCGTCATTCACACTAGGATAAGCCCCATAAACGAGTGCATACCAATTTTCACCTTCACGACGATTTTTATAATAACCCGCTTTTCCGTTTAGTTCATTTTCATCAAAATATTTTTGAATAAGTTTCGCGTTAGTACTGCTAGCAAGTTGTAACGTGTAAAATTTCGAATTTTGCGATTTCACCCATTCTTGAGGTGCTAGAACATTATCTACTGTCGGTAAAGCGGTATGCAAGGCATTAGGTTTTATGCTGCTAACCGATAGAGTTCGATAACCATCGACCAAGCCACTATGGGCAGAATTAGAAAAATAGCTATTTGACTTAGCCGCATCAGCAGCAACGCCTAAACCTCGCTTATATAAAATAGCGAGATTATATTGTGCGCTCGGATCACCTTCATTTGCTAACTGCTCGAGTAGCGGTACAGCGGTTATATAATTTTGGTTAATTAACGCATCCACTGCTTCTCTTTGCAAATCTGCATATACATTAAAAGTCAGTAAAAATATGAAAGTACTGAGTTTAATTTTTTTACACATAATTTTCGCTTCCAGCCTTGAATTAAAGATTAGATCGATACCGGTTCAAATCGATAGTATGCACGTGCACTCGATAGCCACTCAAACAGCAATCGATTTGCCTGTCGTTTTTCGTCCTTTAACAACATCTTTTCATTAGGGTAAGTATAGTCAGGTAATAGCTTTGTGGTACCAGAACATGAAATAACTTCAATAACTGAAGCATCATGATAGGCACGCACATTTAAACTCAAAGTCGGTAATAATTTTTTATCTGATTTAAAATGATTAGTAATTTGCAAATGTTGTGTATAACGATTTAATTCTAAAAGTCGAATACTTAAATTTGATGCTGACATATCAAAATGGTATACAGAATTCAATTCTGTCGCAGCTTTACGTTGATAAGCGACTGGCTTAGTAATATCCATTTTTAATTCAGGCACTAACTGCAATAGAGTATGATAATTTATCTCATACCAGAGCATCGGATTTGCGCGTGAATACTGAGTAACAGCCATACTATATACAAACTCTCTAAAAACGTTGATTAATGTCGGAAAAACTCGACCATTGCTTAATATTATCGGCTAAAACTGAAATAGCTTTACAATAATGTTGCATATATCACATAAAGTAAAGCCGGTTCATAACTCACACAAATAAGATATTTATCCATAGTAATTAGGTACTTATGGCATTTAAATAGTTCAATAAAAAAGGCCGCACAGAAATCTGCGCGGCCTTTTTATATAATAAAATACTTATATATTAATCGAAAAGGACTTCCAAACGCTCCAAGTCATTAATCACCTTCCACTCGCCACCGCCCGATTCCACACGCAATCGCCATTGCTCTAAACGGTCTAAGTATTCTTTTGGATCAATATTGTCACTACGCAGCTTAGTTACATTTAAAGCAATAACACGGTATTTTTGTAACTGAAAATCAATATCCCTCTTGTAACCCTTGCGTAATTCTTCTTTTAAATCAGAAAAAATGAGTACCGTCTTTCTACCCGGATTTCGTTCATTTAAGAACTCCGAAGCTTGTAAAATACCACCGGTAATATCCGTGTAAGCACTCCCTTTTACACTCTTAACAAATTTATCAATTTTCTCCAAAAAAACACGTTTTTGTTGATTCATGCGACTGGGCCGGTCTTCAAATGTGACTTTTGCTACTATATCTTTTTCACTAAAACTACCTGTATCAACACGCGCGACGGCAAAAGAATCACCCGGTTTCATTTTTAATAATGAATAGCTGATAACACGTTGCGCTTGTTTTAACTCTTTCGTATAAGTGCCTGAAGTATCTAACAACATATAGACGCCATGCGTCCTAGAAACTTGAGGCTCGTTAGAGCATGCAGCCACTATCACAATACTAATGACTAACATTAAGGATTTTATAATTCTCATTTTTTTATTCCCTTCTAAATTTTTATGCTAGAGCCTTGTCTTTGGGTGATGTTGCTCTAATCTTTTGTTCAATAAATAATGGTAAAAATATTATTAAGTCGTAAACATGTAGTAATGATTTACCTAAAAACTTAAATATGGTTCCAATGAATCGCAATAACCATGTAATAGCTCGTAAAGTACCCACTGCAACAATGCCCATTACAGTGCGAAGCGATTGCACAAAGGTTTCAAATGGAATGGCTACAAACATTAAAACAAAGGGTAAAATAAACCCAAGAGCCATTTGAGAACCTGTGGTAATCCAGGAGATTGAATTTTCTAAACCTGCTACTCCAGAATTATCACCTCGTAATAAAGCACCCGTTGCTTGATCGGCTTCCATTAGAATTTCTCGAGTAAAGCCGAGGCCTGCTTCGATAGTGGCAAGTGATAACAATAATACAAACAAAAACCAAGCGATTCGTATTCGTAGCTTATCGTTTAATGCACCAACAATTGGGAATAACTTGGTAATGCGTAGTGACTCCATTAAGAAAATCCCTAACGTCATTTCGACTAAAATCATAATCATTGCAGCAATCTGATTTAATTGAAAACCTAGGAATAAGCTGGTTGTCCCACCGACCATTTCTGACATTGGCCGAGCAATCAACTGAAAGTTAACCATGGCAATACCCGCCGCGATAATCATTACAAATAAGGATGTAAAAAAATGTTGTAATGATGATGAAGACAACATACGTACGGCTTGATCTGTCCCTTTCATCATACTTTCATATTCACCCATATGACGATCGATTGTTTGCGAACGCTCTAAAATACTTGTTACATTTTTATCTACGCTAGTTAAAACTGTTAAAAGTTTACGCCAGTGTGGCATCATACTGCGCAATCGATCATGCCGTTTATGACTCGCCTTACGGTATTCTTCAATTGAGTTTGTATTTGCTTTAATAAGTGAGTGATGAATATCTTCTAAGATATTAGCCACCATTGGGTCACCCTTAGATGGAATCTTAGCTACCGCTTCAACGGCTTTTACCCAAGTTGGTGGCTCAGGAGGAACTTCGATACTCGCTTGGTAGTCTTCTTCTATCACGGTAATTTCTTCATTTAAGAGTCGATGCATCGCAGGATATTCAGATAAGTCTCGACGTACGGTTGCATCAATTCGCTCAAACTCGCGCTCAATCATACGTTCTTCCGCTTCTCGACCGGCCGCTAATAAAACTTCACGGTTACGATTTGCTAAACGTGATTCAACAATCATGACTGATTTTGCACTTAAACGCATCGCATTATGCACGACTCGAGTTAATGAAATAATCGCACGATGCGCAGGTCGACGTGAAATATACAACACGACCATGGCTATAATTGCTATTAAAGGAATACTTATTAAAGGATTTGATCCGATTGATTCCATAAACGTCATAGTACCGACTCCTTAAATGGGGCTTTATTATTATTGTGTAATTCCTCTATCTTACCTAACTGTATGCTTTTTATAAGGTAAGCACTAACGAGTGGTTCACAGACCACCAATTTACACTACGCGGGAATGACACTATATAATAGTATAGACATGAAAATAGTCTTTA
>Ga0316205_10002797_pt1 | contig 17430 bp, 16 predicted proteins | sample 3monthpyrite_MG_FD_204941 | JGI IMG/M metagenome (GOLD analysis project Ga0316205, IMG submission 204941) | Microbial mat bacterial communities from mineral coupon in-situ incubated in ocean water Damariscotta River, Maine, United States -... | ecosystem: Environmental > Aquatic > Marine >... | reverse complement strand
TTTTTACCAATTCGATGCTGCCCGACCTTGTGCCGCGCGCGGATGTGGGCAGGCTTTCCGGCTATGGCTGGGCGCTGGGCTATGTGGGCGGGGTGCTGATATTGCTGATCTATCTGGCGTTTATTTCAACCGCACCGGAGGCAGACACCACGCTGCTTGGCCTGCGCCCGATTTTTGGGCTGGACCCTGATCTGGGCGAACCGGCGCGCGCCGCGGGGCCGATTTCGGCGCTATGGTTTGTGGTTTTCGCGATTCCGTTTTTCCTGTTTACGCCTGATCAGCGCAAGCATGGGGCGGTGGAAGCAGGCGTGGGCGGGCTGCGCGATACGCTGGCCAAGCTCAAGGCCTTTCCGCATCTCTGGATGTTTTTTCTCTCCTCGATGCTGTATCGGGACGGGCTGGTGGTGCTTTATTCATTTGGCGCCATTTATTCAGCCGGGGTGCTGGGCTGGGGCTCGTTCGAGCTCGGGATATTCGGGATTGCGGCGGCGATAGCTGGGGCCTTCGGGGCATGGTTTGGCGGCTGGATGGACGGGCGCAAGGGGCCGATGCCGGTGGTGACGTTTTCGATCTGGATGCTGCTTCTGGTCAGCATCGCGGTGCTGACGATCACCCCGCAAACCGTGCTGTTTATGGCGGTGGCCGAAGGGTCGCCATGGCCGAATATTGCGTTTTTTATCTGCGGGGCGGTGATCGGTGCGGCCGGGGGGGCCATGCAGGCGTCATCCCGCACGCTGGTGGTTGCGTTTGTGGCTGGCAAACTGCCGATGACCGAGGCCTTCGGGATCTATGCGATGGCCGGTAAGGCTACGGCGTTTGCCGGGCCGATTCTGGTGGGAATCGTGACCGCGCTTACCTCCAGCCAGCGCGCCGGGGTTTCACCGGTGGTAGCGCTGTTTTTTGCCGGGATCGTGCTGTTGGTCATGGCCAATCGCCGCGCCGGGGTGGCGGCATGAACCGGCCCGCAATTTTAGCGGTTTTTGGCGCCCAGGCGGCTTTCGCGGCACCGGTGCTCACGCCCGACAGCGTGGTGGAGTTGGAGATGGACTCGCCGGCGTTTGGCGGGTTTTCCTCGCTCGAGGTGGCGGCGGACGGGATGTCATTTACCGCAACCTCTGACCGCGGGGTGTTGCTGCAGGGCGATATTTTGCGCAAAAACGGGCGGATGGTGGCGGTGGACAATCTGGAACTGACCCCGATTCTCGACTCAACCGGGGTGCCGCTCGACGGCCTGAATTCAGATGCCGAGGGTCTGGCGATTGGCCCGGATGGTGCGATATATATGTCTTTTGAGGGCAACCACCGGATAATGCGGCAACCGGCGGCGGGGGCCTTGCCCGAATTTGTGCCCAAACACCCTGATTTCAAGAACCTGATCAATAATTCGGCGCTGGAGGCGCTGGCGGTGGATAACGATGGGGTAATTTATACCATTCCCGAGCGTTCGGGCGCAGAGGGCCGCCCGTTTCCGGTTTACCGCTGGCTGCAAACCGGCTGGGATAAAACATGGGAAATCGAGCGTCGTGGCGAGTATCTGGTGACAGGCGCCGATATATTCGACAACCGGCTTTATGTGCTGGAGCGGGATCTGGTGGGGATATTCGGTTTTTCGAGCCGGGTGCGCCGCTTTGAGTTAGGCGATGAACCGGGGCCGGAGGAGCTGCTGATAACCACCCGCACCCGCCAGTTTGACAACCTCGAAGGTATTTCCCTTTGGCAAACCGCCGGGGGCCAAACAAGGGCGGTGATGATTTCGGACGACAATTTCAGGTTTTTCCAGCAAAGCCAGCTGGTGGAAATGGTGCTGGAAGAGGCGCAATAACATGTGCGGGCCCCGGCGGGCGGCCGAATCCTATGCCTCTTTGGCCATTGCCGGGCCATCCGCGCAAAACATCTGGTGCAAAAGCTCGATCATCTTGGCTGCCTTTTGATCGCCGAGAGAATAGTAGATGACCTTGCCGTCGCGGCGCGAATTTACCAAACCTTCGAGGCGCAGTCGCGCCAGTTGCTGGCTGACAGCCGCCTGACGGCTGGAAAGCAGCTTTTCCAGTTCCGTGACCGACTTCTCTCCGGCCACAAGGTGGCAAAGGATCATCAAGCGCCCTTCATGGGCCAGTGCCTTCATGAAATCGGTGGCCGAACCGGCGCTCCCGATCACATCGGCTATGGTGGCATCAGACATTTCTTCGATATTAACCGGCACAGTCATGTGCTTCCTTCCGTATGCTCTTCTGCTTATTTGCTTACCATACGATCCCGCAATCCTCAAAAGAAATCTTCGCCGGAATGGCTAGCCAAGCGGCCAGCAGCCCGCCCTCGGCATATTGACGCCGGATCGGGCCGATGCGGCGAAAGCAGAGCCGGCGAGATTGGCAGCCCAAAGGAAATGCCGGCCCACCCTCAACCCGCTGCCAACCGGTTAATAATTGTGGGATGCCGGCTTTCGGGCTTTTTGCAGGGCAATTTGGGCGATGAGGGCCAAAGGCGCGCCAGATGATGCGCCTTTTCGAAAATTATCGGGCAATAGCCGCCGCAAGCCTTGACATTTTGGCCCAAAGTGAACAATTCCAAAGGCAGTATGAACCCTTTAAAGGATGACTCGGCCAATGGCTAACAACAATAATTCCGGCGGCCCCTGGGGGGGTGGCGGTGGAAACCGCGGCGATGATGACCGCAACCAGGGCGAGCGCCCACCAAACCGCGGCCCTCAACCCGTGCCCGACATCGACGAGTTGATGCGCAAAGGCCAGGAAAAGCTGAAAAGCCTTATGGGTGGCGGTGGCGGCTCTGGTGGCTCCGGCGGCGGCGGCGGCGGCGGCGGTTTGGGCAAAGGGGCCTATATGCTGATCGCGCTGGCGGCGGCAGGGCTTTGGGCCTTCAATTCGTTTTATACCGTGAAGCCCGAGGAAAGATCGGTCGAGCTGTTTTTGGGCGAATATTACAAAACCGGCGATTCGGGGCTGAACTTTGCCCCCTGGCCGCTGGTAACCGCCGAAATCGTGCAGGTGTCGCGCGAGCGTGCCGAGCCCATCGGGGTTGGCGGCTCGGGCCGTGCTTCCGAGGGCCTGATGCTGACCGGTGACGAAAACATCATCGATATCGATTTTCAGGTTGTGTGGAACATCACCGACCCGAAAGCCTATTTGTTTACGCTGGAAGACCCGGTTGAAACCATTCGGGCTGTTTCTGAATCAGCGATGCGCGAAGTTGTCGGGCGCTCCAACCTTGCCCCGATCCTGAACCGTGACCGCGGCATTATTTCGGTTGAGGTGCAGGACCTGATCCAGTCAACGCTGGATAGCTATAACAGCGGCATCAACATTGTGCGTCTCAACTTTGACAAAGCCGACCCGCCCTTGCAGGTGATCGACGCCTTCCGCGATGTGCAGGCCGCCGCCCAAGAGCGTGACACGCTGGAAAAACGGGCCGATGCCTATGCCAACCAGAAGCTGGCGGAAGCGCGTGGCCAGGCCGCGCAGCTATTGCAGGAAGCCGAAGGTTACCGCGCGCAGGTGGTGAACATCGCGCAAGGTGAAGCCAGCCGTTTTGTTGCGGTTTATGACGAATATGCCAGAGCGCCGGAAGTAACCCGGCAGCGGCTCTATCTCGAAACCATGGAACGGGTGCTGGGCGATATTGACAAAATCATTATCGACGAAAACTCGGGCGGCTCGGGGGTTGTGCCTTATTTGCCGCTGAATGAATTAATCCGCGGAGGGTCGACCCAATGAAAAAGCTTCCTATAATTGGTGGCGTGGCCATCCTTGGTGTGTTTGTGCTGCTTTCTTCGGTTTTCGTGGTCGACGAGCGCGAAAAAGCGCTGGTGCTGCAATTCGGGCAGGTGCGCTCGGTGAAAGAAACCCCGGGCCTGTCGTGGAAAATTCCGTTTATTCAGGAAGTCGTGTTCTATGATGACCGGATTCTGGCGCTGGATACCCAGCCGCTGGAAGTGACCCCCGCCGATGACCGCCGTTTGGTGGTTGATGCTTTCGCCCGCTACCGGATTTCCGATGTGCGGCAGTTTCGGCAGGCCGTGGGCACCGGTGGCGTGAATGCCGCCAGAGATAAACTGGTGCCCATTCTCAACGCGGCCTTGCGCGATGTGCTCGGGACCGTGCCCTCGAATGATGTGTTGTCGGAAGAGCGTGTTGCCCTGATGGCCCGCATACGGGATCAGGCCATTTCCCGCTCGCTCAATCTCGGGCTCGAGGTGATCGATGTGCGGATCAGACGGGCGGACCTGCCCGACCAGAACCTCGCGGCAACATTTGACCGGATGCAGGCCGAGCGGGAACGCGAAGCCGCTGACGAGCGCGCCCGTGGTAAAGAAGCCGCGCAGCGGGTGCGGGCCGATGCCGACCGGCAGGCGCTGGTGACGGTTTCTACCGCGCAACGCGATTCCGATATCATCCGTGGTGAAGCCGATGCCGAGAAAAACCGGATCTATGCCGAAGCCTATGGCCGAGATGCGGAATTCTTCAATTTTTACCGTTCGCTGGCGGCCTATGAATTGTCATTGGCGGGGAAAAACTCCTCGATGGTGCTCTCGCCCGATAGCCCGTTCTTTGATTACTTCATATCTCCTGCGGGGCGGCCTTCCGGGCAATGATTGAAGACATTATCTTTGGCCTCGGTTTTGTGGCTATCGTGGAGGGGCTGGTGCTTGCACTGGCCCCTTTGCGTTTGAAACAGGCGCTTTTATTGCTGGTGGCCATGCCGCCGGAGCGGTTGCGCTTGCTTGCGCTGATATTTATTGCGCTCGGGGTTGCGCTGATCGCCGTTGTGCGGCGATAATCTGCCGATGTTCACAGGTTGTTGATTTGATTTATGCGCCGCCGCCTTGAAGCGGCAGCGGACCGGCTGCATGTATAAAGCCACGCGGGCGGCTTGCCCGACTGGTCTGAAATTTGGAGGATAGACACGTGACCCAGATAAGAACACTAGCAAAACCGGTGGCCTCGGCCAACCATATGCTAATGCTGCTGCTGGCCAGCCTTGCCATGATGCTGGCCGCCGCGCAAACCGCGCGTGCACAGAACATGCCCAACAGTTTTGCTGAACTGGCCGATCAGGTTGGTCCGGCGGTGGTGAATATCACCACTTCAACCGTTCTCAACCGGCAGGGCGATCAGTTGAACGTGCCTGAGGGCTCGCCGTTTGATGAGCTGTTCCGGGAATTCAACAACCGCAACCGCAATGGCACCCCGCAGCCAGAGCGCCGCGGCACCGCGCTTGGCTCGGGCTTTTTGGTCTCTGCCGATGGCTATGTGGTGACAAATAACCACGTGATCGCCGATGCCGACGAAATTGAAATCGAGTTGCGCTCTGGTGAAAAATTGCCGGCAACCGTGGTGGGCACGGACCCGCGCACCGATCTGGCACTGCTCAAGGTCGAGGCCGACTCGCCGCTGCCCTTTGTGAGCTTTGGCAATTCCGACGATATGCGCGTGGGAGATTGGGTGCTGGCCATCGGTAACCCGCTCGGGCAGGGATTTTCGGTTTCGGCCGGCATCGTTTCGGCGCGCGGACGCACGCTTTCCGGCGCCTATGATGATTTCATCCAGACCGATGCCGCCATTAACCGTGGCAATTCCGGCGGCCCGCTTTTTAACATGAAAGGGGATGTGATCGGCGTGAATACCGCCATTCTGTCACCAAGCGGCGGCTCTATCGGCATCGGGTTTTCGATGGCGTCCAACGTGGTTTCCGGGGTGATCGACCAACTCGAGAAATTTGGCGAAACCCGCCGTGGCTGGCTCGGCGTGCGTATTCAAAACGTGACCGATGACATTGCCGAGGCCATCGGGCTCGAGCAGGCCGCCGGTGCACTGGTGACCGATGTGCCGGATGGCCCGGCTGCCGATGCCGGGATTGAAGCCGGTGATGTGATCATAAGCTTTGACGGCAAAGATGTGGCGGATACGCGGGCACTGGTGCAACAGGTGGCCAAGGCCCCGGTTGGCGATAGTGTGCGGGTTGTGGTGTTTCGTGATGGTGGCACCCAGACAATTCTGGTAACCCTTGGCCGGTTGGAAGAAGCGGTGCTGACTTCGGCTCCGGCTGGCGACACACCGGTGCCTTCCGAAGCGCCACAAGCTACGATTCAGGGGATGCTGCTTGGTCAGCTCACGGATCAGTATCGCGAGCGCTTCATGATCTCCGGTGACGGTGGCGGTGTGGTTATCCTGGAAGTCGAGGAGGGCTCGCAGGCCGCTGAAAAAGGCCTGCGCCCGGGGGATCTGATTGTGGAGGTCTCGCAAAACCCTGTAAGCGTGCCCCAGGATGTGGTGACCCGCATTGATGCAGCGAAGGATGCGGGGCGGCGCTCGGTCTTGCTGCTGGTGCGCTCCGGTGGCTCTGGTCGCTTTGTGGCGCTGACGCTGGCCGAATAGCGCAATATCTGTAACGATAAAAAAGCCTCTGCCACGCGCGGGGGCTTTTTTTATGGTTCAGATAATGGTGAGCTTATGTGCGGCGAGTTGGGTGTAAAACGGCAGGGCTTTTTGGCGCAGCGCTTCGCCTGCATCTGTTAGCACCGGCGGGGCGGAAACCTTGGCCGAAAACCCTTGGCTCTGCCGCACACTGCCATACCAATGCGGGGCCCAGGCGCCGTCATCCTTATGGCCGCCTTTGGGCCAGTGCAGCATTTTGGCGCTAAAATCTATCCCGACAGCGGCGCAAAGGGCGCGCAAGGCAACTTCGGGGGCGCGCAAAATATCTTCGCTGTCAATCACCACACCGCCACCCACCGCCTTAAAAATATCGGCCTGCTGGCGAAAGCCGATATCCTCCAGCGCCGGGTTTTCGCGCTTGGCGTGGTAGCTGGCGATCACCCTTGCGGGATCCCTGATCAGGAACACATGGGTGGCATTTTGCATCCAGCCGCGCGGGGTATCAGGCAGCATGTGGTGGGCCATGTGTTTTTGGTAAAACAGGCGTTTGCCCCCGGGCACCGGCCCCGCGCAGCGGGCGGCAACGCGCGCCGGGTCCGGCTCTCCGGCTTTGAGCGAGGCGGCGCGCATCGGGTGGTCAATCCCGGTGCTGGCCAGATAGGCGGCATAAAAAGGTTCGTCCCATACGGCGCAATCCTCGCGGTTGCCAAAACTATACATCATCGCGGTGGAAAGGTTGCGCGGGCCGGACCACATGGCGATACGCATCAGGCGGTTTCCTGTGTGATCAGCGCTTTGTAAGCCGCGCGCAGGCGGGTGGTGACGGGGCCAAGCGCGCCAAGGCCGATCTGGCGACCATCGATCGAGGCCACCGGGGTCTGCGCCCCGAAAGTGCCGGTTAGAAAGGCCTCGTCGGCAGCATAAGTATCCACCAGCGAGAAATTGCGCTCGAAAACCGGTATGCCCTCGGCGCGGCAAAGATCTATCACCTTTTGGCGGGTGATACCGTTCATGCAGTAATCGCCGGTGCTGGTCCAGACCGCACCTTTGCGGACGATGAAAAAATTGCAGGCATTGGTGGTGTTTACAAAGCCGTTGATGTCGAGCATCAGGGCTTCATCGGCGCCCGCCTTCTCAGCCGCGATACAGGCCAGAATGCAATTGAGCTTGGAGTGCGAATTGAGTTTTGGGTCCTGGGTCATCGGCAGGCCGCGCATGTGGGGCACGGTGGCAAGCCTGATCGGGCGTGGCAGCGAGGGCGTGGAATGCTCGCAGATAATCACCATGGTCGGGCCGGATTGCGAGAGGGAAGGGTGCTGGAAAGGGCGGGTTTTGACGCCGCGGGTCACCATCAACCGGGCGTGGGTGTTTTCCACCATATTGTTGGCTGCGCGGGTGGCCTCTAGCGCGGCAATCACCGCCTCGCGGCTGAGCCCGATATCAAGGTCAAGCGCCAGCGCGGCTTCAAAGAGCCTGTCCATATGTTCGCCCAGAAACGCCCATTTGCCGTTATAAAGCCGCAGCCCCTCCCAGACACCGTCCCCCAACATAAAGCCGCTATCGTATACCGAAACCTTGGCCTCGGTGCGCGGCAGGATTTTACCGTTGACATAGATTTTGATGGCCTCGTTGCGGGCATCGTCGGCGGCTTGGTGGGTGGTGATATGGTCGGACATTGCGGGCTCCCCCTTTGCGGGCAGGCTACGCAGGTTTGGCGGTGTGGTCAAAGGGTTTGCGCGGGTCAGGCGCGGGAGAGCATGCCGCCGGGGTGGCGGGTGATTTCACCAGCCAGCTCCATGCCAAAAATCAGCTCCATGGCTTTGTCTGTAGGCAGGCCGATCTCGCGGATCAGGGTATCTTCGGCGATAGGGGTGGTGCTGAGAAGGGCAAGCAGGCCCGGTGCCGGCGCGGCGGGTGCCGGGCGCGGTGCCGGTTGCGGGGCAGGTTGCGGGGGGGAGAAATCGAGCGGCAGGCCCGGCTGCGCGGGGCTGGCAAGGCATTCGATTATATCGGCAGCCGAGCGGATGAGCGCCGCGCCATCACGCAGCAGCATATTGCAGCCCGAGGCGCGCGGGTCCAGCGGTGAGCCGGGCACGGCCATAACCTCGCGGCCCTGATCAAGCGCATTGCGCGCTGTGATCATCGAGCCTGATTTCGCTGCGCCCTCGATTACCACGATCCCGAGCGCCACGCCCGAAATAATCCGGTTACGCCGCGGAAAGTGCCGCGCTTGCGGCGCGGTGCCCATCGCGGCTTCCGAAAGCAGCAGGCCGCGTTCGGCCATGCTTTGCCAAAGCGCGCGGTTTTCGCGGGGATAAACGGTATCAACCCCACCCGCGAGGGCAGCGATGCTGCCGGTGGCAAGGCTGGCATTATGCGCGGCGGTATCAACCCCGCGTGCCAGCCCCGAGGCCACCATATAGCCCGCCGCGCCAAGTTCTTCGGCCAAAAGCCGCGCCATGCGCAGCCCGACGGAGGAAGCATTGCGCGCCCCCACCAGCCCCACGGCGGGGCGGTGGGCGAGGCCGGGGGCACCAATCGCCCATAAAAGCGGCGGCGGGTCGGGGATAAGGGCGAGATGGGGCGGGTAATCAGGCGCGCCGAGGCACAGCATATGGGCACCGGCGCGGTGGGCCGCCTCGATTTCCGCTTCAGCCTCGGCAAAGCCGCAGGCGGAATAGCCGCGCGCACCGGCTTCGGCGGCCACATGCGGCAGGGCTTCCAGCGCGGCTTGTGCGGTGCCATGCGCCCTGAGCAGCCGGATAAAGGTAGATGGCCCGACACGGCTCGAGCGCGCCAGCCGCAGCCATGTCAGGCGCCCGTCTGCGCTTGCAGGCAATGCAGAAGCCGGAATTTTACTGCTTTGCACATCGGGGTTGTTCATGAGCCGTTTGTGCCACGGGAATGGTTAACGAGAGGTAAACGTAGCGATTGCGGCGCGTTGGCGGGGCCCTGTTTTGCAGCCTTGTATGCGCGCCGCGCCATGCCCGTGGCCCTGTTTTGCGCAGGCCCAATGCGGCGGGGCCTTTGAGCGCCGCCGTTTTGCTATTATAGCAGTGGGTTGGCCATGCGGGATGCCATGGCGCTTTGGGTGGGAAGCTCGCGTCGGTTGGCATTGGCCAAACGGATTACTTTTTACCAACAATCCCCGGGCCATTTCATTTTCGAGCGAAGTGGCGGGGGCGTTATGGCCTCTGCTGGAGGCTGTGTTATGCTTGCCCGACGCGATTTTCCCGTCGCCTTGCGGCTTTTGTCTGGCCCGGACAGTTTTAGCCAAAACCATTGAAGAAGGCGTAACCGATGCGCCCGCCGCAAGCGCAACGGGGTGGGCGCGGCGCGGGTGCCGCTCCCGCAAAGCAGCGCGAGGCCGGCCGCGCCGCGTTAGCCTGCCGAGCCGCCCACAGTGAGCCCGCCGATCAGCAAGGTGGGCTGGCCTACGCCCACGGGCACGGTTTGGCCGGCCTTGCCGCAGGAGCCGATGCCCGGGTCCATGGCGCTGTCATTGCCGATGGCGCGCACCCGTTTCAGGGCCGAGGGGCCATCCCCTATCAGGGTGGCCCCTTTCACGGGGTATTTGATCTCGCCGTTTTCAACCTTATAGGCCTCGGTGCAGCTAAACACGAATTTGCCATTGGTGATATCCACCTGCCCGCCGGAAAAATTCACGGCATATATACCGTCTTTCATATCTTTCACTATGTCTTCGGGCGCGGCCTCGCCGCTTTCCATGATGGTGTTGGTCATCCGGGGCATCGGGGCATGGGCATAGGATTGCCGCCGCCCGTTGCCGGTGGCGGGCACATCCATCAGCCGGGCGTTTTGGCGGTCTTGCATATAGCCTACCAAGATACCGTCTTCAATAAGCACATTCCTTTGGCTCGGGGTGCCTTCGTCGTCAAAGCTGATCGAGCCGCGGCGGCCGGGGATGGTGCCGTCATCGACCACCGTCACGCCCTTGGCGGCAACCTGTTTGCCCATCAGCCCGGCAAAGGCGCTGGTTTTTTTACGGTTGAAATCACCCTCCAGCCCGTGGCCAATGGCCTCGTGCAGCAGGATGCCCGGCCAGCCATTACCAAGCGCCACATCCATAATACCGGCCGGGGCATCGCGGGCCTCAAGGTTGACAAGCGCAATGCGCAGGGCTTCTTTTGTGGCGGCTTTCCAATGGGCGGCATCGAGCAGCAGCCCGATTTCAGTGCGCCCGCCCGAGCCATGGCTGCCCGCCTCGCGGCGGCCGTTTTTCTCGACCGTGACCGAGACGTATAAAATGGTCATCGGCCTTACATCACGCAATATATCGCCCTCGGGGCGCAGGATTTCGACCTCCTGCAATGAAGCCCCCAGCGTGGCCGAAACCTGCACCACGCGGCTATCGAGCCCGCGGGCGAACGCATCGATTTCGCGCAGGGTTTCGACCTTGATCGCAAAGGGCGCATCGGTGATCGGGTCGGCATCGGTATAAAGGCGCTGGTTGGTTTTGGCGGGGCCATCGGCCAGAGTGCCGCCACCGGCACCGATGGCAAGGCGGGCGGTTTCGGCCGCGCGCCGCAGGGAGGCGGGGGTAACTTCGCTTGAATGGGCATAGGCGGCGGTTTCGCCGTTGATGGCGCGCAGCCCAAAGCCTTCTCCGGCGTCAAAACTGGCGTTTTTCAGGTTGCCGTCATCAAACACCAGCGTTTCCGAGCGTTTGCGCTCCAAAAACAGCTCACCGTCATGGCCGCCCGAAATGGTGTCGCGCAGCAGGCGCAGGCTGGCATCCGGGTCTAGCGCGGCTTCAAAGGGGCGAAAAGCGGGGTTGGTCATATCTGGCCTCTGGTTGGTTTCTTTCAATATGGCGGCTTTGGCCGTAATCGGCAACGGGGCAGCGAAAAAATAAGCGCGGCAGCGGTGATGGCCGGGGCGGGCCTGTCGAATCTCCGGGCTTTGTGTGGTGTTGGCGTGGCCGGCTTTTGCCGCCAAACGGCCGAACTATAGTATAGCAGCACCATATTTATGGTTTTTTCAATATTTTTTTATTTATAGGCTGGTTGCCGCCAACGAATATCTTGTTATCCGGCGCGTAATATGGTTGATCTAGATCAAGATATAAACCACTACCTCCGTGCTTCGCCGCGGGGGAATATTACCAACACGCAATGACGTGGATGAACCGGGGATAATACTATGCGAATGACACGCCTTTTTACGGGTTTTCTGACAGGCTTTGTGAGCGTGATCACAGCGGGCGCGGCACTGGCACAAGAGAGTGTTCAGGGGCTTGAGCGCATCGGCAAGCCAGGCCCGGGTGCCACGGGGTTTCAAACCGCAGGCACCGATTTGGCGCGTGACGGCCAGTGGCTCGACCAAATGGTGCTGTATATCATTGTCGCGATCACCATTTTTGTGACCCTGCTGCTGATCTGGGTGGCCATTCGTTATAACCAGCGCGCCAACAAAACAGCGGCGCGGTTTACCCATCATACCACGATAGAAATTATCTGGACCATTGTGCCGATTTTGATTCTTATCGTGATCGGCTCATTTTCGCTGCCGATCCTGTACAAACAGCTTGAAATTCCCGACAGCGATTTGACCGTAAAGGTGACCGGCAACCAGTGGTACTGGACCTATGAATACCCCGAAAGCGGTGTGATTTTTGACAGTGTGATGATCGGCCAGAACGAGCCGGGCCTGACCGACGAGGTAATTGCCGAGCTCGCCAGCTATGGCTATACGCCGGATGAATACCTGCTGGCCGCCGATACGGCGCTGGTGGTGCCGGTTGGTGCGACCGTGCGTGTGCAGGTGGCGGCGTCGGATGTGAACCACGGCTTTGCTGTGCCCGCTTTTGGCATTAAAATGGACGGGATCGTTGGCCGGTTGAACGAAACATGGTTTCGCGTGGGTGCCGATGAAGATGACATCGCCGCCGGCACCGACAGCAACGAAAACTATATTGGCGTATATTTCGGCCAGTGTTCCGAGCTGTGCGGGATAAACCACGCCTATATGCCGATTGTGGTAAAGGCTGTGAGCCAGGAAGACTATGACGCATGGTTGCTTGGCGCGATCGAGAAATATGCCGGCGTTCCGGCCTCTACACAGGTTGTGTCCAACTAAATGGCCGATATCTCCCCCACCGATACCCGCGCTTACGAGGCAGAGTTTGCCGATTATGTGGAGCTGTTGAAGCCCGGCGTCATGCGGCTGGTGGTGTTTACGGCGCTGGTGGGGATGGTTATTGCGCCGGTGCCGGTAAACCCGGTAATCGCGCTGGCTTCTATCTTGTGTATCGCTATTGGTGCCGGCGCTTCGGGCGCGCTCAATATGTGGTGGGACCGCGATGTCGATGCCATTATGAAGCGCACGCAGGGGCGGCCTATTCCTTCTGGCCGCGTGCAGCCCGGCGAGGCGCTGGCCATCGGGCTTGGGCTTTCGTTGCTTTCGGTGATGCTGCTGGCGGTTTTTGCCAACCTTATGGCAGCGGCCTGGCTGGCTTTTACGATTATTTTCTATGTGGTTATTTATTCGATGGGCCTCAAGCGGCTCACCCCGCAAAACATCGTGATCGGCGGGGCGGCCGGGGCCTTTCCGCCGCTTTTGGGCTGGGTTGTGGCTACGGGCAGTATCAGCCTCGAGCCGGTATTGCTGGTCGCGCTCATTTTGCTCTGGACCCCGCCGCATTTTTGGGCGCTGGCCCTGTGGCGCAACGAAGATTACAAGGCGGCGGGCATTCCGATGCTGCCGGTTTTGCGCGGCGAGCGGGTAACGCGGCGCTACATTTTCGGCTATACGTTACTGCTCATTCCGGTGTCGCTGGCCCCGAGCTTCACGCAAATTGGCGGCAGCCTTTATCTGGCGGTGGCGCTGCTGCTAAACGCGGTGTTGCTGGCGGGCGCTTGGCGGCTGCTCATCCGGCAGGAAAGCGACCGCGACGCTGACAATTTCCGTGCTGAAAAGAGGTTTTTCGGCTTTACAATATTCTACCTGTTTTTGCATTTTTTCATGCTGCTGGTAGAATCCACCCTGCGCGCTTTTGACCTGTCGGTCGGTGCGCTTCCACTTTGGTTTTAAGTATGGCTATTCATCCCGAACACGAATTACACACCCGCCGCAAGGGCCGCAATGTGGCGATAGGGTTGATACTCGGCAGCTTTGTGCTGCTGATTTTTGCGGTGTCCATCGTGAAGCTTTCCAGACCGCAGAGCGTGGATATAAACGCGCCAAATTACCGCCCGCCAGTGGAGGCCACACAATGAGCCCACGCCCGAAACCAAGCGCCAAAAAAGTCGTGCTGCCTTTGCTGGGGCTGGTGGCTTTCATGACCGTGGCCTCCTTTGCGGCGGTGCCTTTTTATAACTGGTTTTGCAAGGTAACGGGCTATGGCGGCACCACAACGGTGGCCGAGAAAGCCCTGCCCGAGAGCGAGATTCTCGACCAGACCATCACCGTGCGCTTTGACGCCTCGGTGGGCGGTGATCTGGCGTGGGAATTCAAACCGGCGCAATATGTGATGGAGCTGAAAATCGGCGAGGTCGGGCTGGCTTTTTATGAGGCCTACAACCCGACAGACCGGCCGATAGCCAGCACGGCCAGCTATAATGTAGCGCCATTTTCGGCGGGGAAGTATTTTAACAAGATCGAGTGTTTTTGCTTTACCGAGCAGGTTTTGCAACCCGGCGAACGGGTAATGATGCCGGTGACATTTTATGTCGACCCCGGCATTGTAACCGATTTGGAGGCAAAACGCGTGCGTTCGATCACGCTTTCCTATACGATTTACGAAACCGATCTGCCGGTGGCGCAAGCGGCGCTGGCAACAGAAAACCAAGACACGCGGGTCAACTAGCGTCAAATATGAGGGACCAAGCCAGATGGCACATGAAAAAAATCACGATTATCATATCCTGAAGCCAAGCCCGTGGCCGCTATTTGCCGCCGTTTCGACTTTTATCATGCTGTTTGGGGCCGTGGTTTATATCAGCCCGAATATTCCGCAAGACAGCATCCTTTTCGGCGCTGGCCCGTGGATCTTCCTGATCGGCTTTGTGGCGGTGCTCTATGCGATGTTTGTCTGGTGGGCGGACGTTATTCATGAAGGCGAGGCCGGTGACCATACGCCGGTGGTGCAGATCGGGCTGCGCTATGGCGTGATCATGTTTATCGCCTCCGAAGTGATGTTTTTCGTGGCGTGGTTCTGGAACTTTTTCAAGCATGCGCTTTATCCGATGGGGCCGCTGAGCCCGGCGGTAGACGGTGTATGGCCACCGGCCGGTATTGAAACCTTCAATCCGTGGCACCTGCCGATCATCAACACCCTGATCCTGATCTGTTCGGGCGCGGCGGCCACTTGGGCCCACCACGCCATTGCCCATGATAACGACCGTAAAGGGCTGGTGCAGGGGCTGGCGATTGCCATTGTGCTTGGCGTGTTGTTTACTATTTTTCAGGCGTTCGAATATGCCGATGCCGCCTTTAGCTTTTCGGGCAATATTTACGGGGCGTCGTTTTTCATGGCTACCGGCTTTCATGGCGCGCATGTGATTATCGGCACCATCTTTTTGTTTGTCTGCTATGTGCGCGCCCTGCGCGGTGGCATGAGCCAAGAGCACCATATCGGCTTTGAGGCCGCAGCGTGGTATTGGCACTTTGTTGATGTGGTCTGGCTGTTCCTGTTCATCTCTATTTACGTTTGGGGTGGCTGATCAGGCTTGAAATCGGGTCAAAACGCGGGTCTTAATGGCCCGCGTTTTTGTTTGGAGAGAACGAGATGAATAAACGGATGATTGCGCCGGTAATTTTCGGGCTGGTCGGGATTGCGATTCTGGTAAGCCTTGGCAATTGGCAAGTGCGGCGGATGGTGTGGAAAGAGGGCGTTTTGGCGGCGATTGATGCCCGGCTTGCCGCCCCGGGGGTGCCGGTGCCCGAAAACCCGGACCGGGTGGAAGACCTTTATCTGTCGGTCATTGCCGAGGGTGAAATGGGCGAGGGCGAGGTGCATGTGCTTTCCAGCAGCCCGCAAACCGGCCCGGGCTATCGCATTATTGCGCCCTTTACCCTGAAGAACGGACGCCGGATATTGATAGACCGCGGTGTGGTGGGCGAGGCTGATAAAAACGCCGCCCGCCCGCTGGAAAACGGGGTGCTGGAGGGAAACCTTGTCTGGATGCAGGACGTGCCGGCCTTTCCGCCTGATCTGGATAAAAATATCTGGTTTTCGCGGCCGCCCGCCGAGCTGGCCGAGGTGCTGGACACCGAGCCTGTTTTGGTGGTGTTGCGGCAAACTTCACTTGCAGGCGGGCCATTGCCCATGGCCATCGGGGTTAACATTCCCAACAGCCATTTTGGCTATGCTGTTACCTGGTATCTGTTCGCGCTTGTATGGGCGGGGATGACCCTGTATCTGCTAATTCGGATCAAACGCAAAACCGCTTGAGGCAAGCCGATGAAATATATCTCGACCCGCGGGCAGGCCCCGGCCCTTTCATTTGAAGATGCAATGCTTTCGGGGCTGGCCACTGATGGCGGGCTTTATGTGCCGGAAAGCTGGCCGCAGATGAGCGCGGATGAAATCGCGGCGCTGGCCGGGCTTTCTTATGAGGCGGCCGCGTTCAGGGTGATAAAGCCTTTTATTGGCGAGACCTTCAGCGATGAAGAATTGCGCGGCATTCTGGCGCGCGCTTACGCTGGCTTTCGCCACCCGGCAAAGGTGCCACTGGTGCAAATCGGGGCGAATGAATTTTTGGCCGAGCTGCACCACGGGCCGACGCTGGCCTTCAAGGATGTGGCGATGCAGCTCATTGGCCAGATGTTCGAGGTGGTGCTCAAGCGGCGCGGTGAACGGGTGACGATTGTCGGGGCGACCTCGGGTGATACCGGCTCGGCGGCGATCGAGGCCTTCAAGGGGCTGGAGGCGGTGGATGTGGTCATTCTCTATCCGCACGGGCGGGTCTCGGAAGTGCAGCGCCGCCAGATGACCACGCCGGATGAGGCCAATGTGCATGCGGTGGCCATGGATGGCGATTTTGATGATTGTCAGGCGCGGCTGAAAGACATGTTTAACGATGCGGCGTTTCGCACGGCCGTAAAGCTCGCAGGCGTAAACTCTATTAACTGGGCGCGGGTGATGGCGCAGGTGGTTTACTTTTTCACCACCGCGGTTTCTCTGGGTGCGCCGCACCGCAAAATCTCGTTTACCGTGCCGACCGGCAATTTTGGCGATATTTTCGCGGGCTATGTGGCCAAGCACATGGGGCTGCCGGTTGAGCGGCTGGTGATTGCCACCAACCAAAACGATATTTTGCACCGCACCCTGCAAAGCGGCGCGCACCACAAAGAAGGGGTGAGGCCCAGCATCAGCCCTTCAATGGATATTCAGGTAAGCTCGAATTTCGAGCGCTTGTTATTTGAGCTTTATGACCGCGAAGGCGAGGCGGTGGCGCAGTTGATGGGCGAGCTTGGCGGCGGTGGCTTTACGCTTTCGCAAGGGGCGTTGGAACGGTTGCGGGTCGAGTTTGACAGCGGTGCCTGCTCGGAGGCGGAAACCTCGGCCACCATAAAGGAAATGGCAAAAACCACCGGCGAGGTGCTGTGCCCGCATTCCGCCGTAGCGGTGAAAGTGGCGCAAGACCAAGGCACAAGTGCTGTGCCGATGGTGGTGCTGGCCACCGCCCATGCCGCCAAGTTTCCCGACGCGGTGGAAACCGCCTGCGGCCAGCGGCCCGGCCTGCCGCCCCATATGGCAGACCTGTTTGCGCGCAAGGAGCGCCTGAGCCGCTGCGCCAATGATCTGACCGCGCTTGAAGCGCTAATTTATGAAAAGATCGCCCGATGAGCATAGAAACCCACACCCTTAAAAACGGGCTGACCGTTGTTTCAGAACAGATGCCGGGGCTGGAAAGCGCCACTATCGGTGTGTGGGTAAAGGCCGGCGCCCGCAATGAAGCGGCCTCGGAAAACGGTATTGCGCATTTTCTGGAGCACATGGCCTTTAAGGGCACCACCAGCCGCAACGCGCTGGAAATTGCCGAAGTGATCGAGGATGTCGGCGGCTTTATCA
>Ga0316205_10002796_pt1 | contig 17433 bp, 19 predicted proteins | sample 3monthpyrite_MG_FD_204941 | JGI IMG/M metagenome (GOLD analysis project Ga0316205, IMG submission 204941) | Microbial mat bacterial communities from mineral coupon in-situ incubated in ocean water Damariscotta River, Maine, United States -... | ecosystem: Environmental > Aquatic > Marine >... | reverse complement strand
GAGAACTGCTTGTAGGTGTTCACCCAGACCGTGCCGGCCCTGATCGCCCGCGCCACGCGCCAGCATTTGCGCCGGTCATTGCTGAAGATCCCGCAGGCCAGGCCATAGTCGCTGTCATTGCCCTGCGCGATGACATCCGCCTCGTCGTCGAACGGCATCACCACCAGCACAGGCCCGAAGATTTCCTCGCGGCAGGTGCGTGCGGCATTGTCCAGCCCGGCGATGATCGTGGGCAGGAAATAGGCGCCCGCGTCCAGCCCCTCGGGCCGCGCGCCGCCGCACAACACCTCGCCGCCCTCGCCGCGGGCCAGCGCCACATAGGCTTCCACCGAAGCGCGGTGATCGGCGTGGATCAGCGACGACACTTGTGTGCGCGGGTCGAACGGGTGGCCGACGCTCAGGGCCCTTGTGGCCTGAACCAGCCGTTCAACGAAGCGGTCATAAATCCCACGCTGGACGAACAGGCGCGAACCCGCGATGCAGCTTTGCCCGCTGGACGAAAAGATGCCGAACAGCACCCCGGCAATCGCCAGGTCCATGTCGCAATCGTCGAACACGATGGTCGGGGATTTGCCGCCCAGTTCCAGCGATACGGGCATCAGCTTGCGCGCCGCGATACCCGCCAGATGCCGCCCGGTCGACGTGCCGCCGGTGAACGAGACCTTGGCGATACCGGGGTGTTCGACCAACAGCGTGCCGACCTCGCGCCCCGAGCCTGGCAGGACGGAAAACAGCCCCCTGGGCAGCCCCGCCTCGTCGATGATCCGCGCCAGTTCCAGGCAGACGAGCGGCGACCAACTGGCCGGTTTCAGCACCACCGCGTTGCCCGCCGCCAGCGCCGGTGCGACTTTCTGGGCATCCGAGGCGATCGGCGAATTCCACGGCGTGATCGCCGCGACGACGCCCAGCGGCTCGTGCACGGAACTGGTCAGATAATCGCCGCGCGGAGCGGTCAGCAGATCGTCAGACGTTTCCACGACGGCGGCGAAATACCGAAACGTGCCCGCCGCCGACAGCGCCAGCGCCCGCGTTTCGGCCAGGGTTTTCGACGTGTCACGGCTTTGGATCCAGGAAATCCGGTCGATATTCGCCGCGATCCCGTCAGCGATGCGGTGAAGATGGGTGGCGCGCTCATGCGGTTTCAGATCCCGCCAGGCCGGATCTTGCTGCGCGGCCCCGGCCGCTGCGATCGCGTCCAGCGCATCGTCCCTGGACGCGCCGGCCAAAGTCTGGTTCTCGATCCCTTCGGCGGCAAAAACAGAGGTGATCGGCGCCCCGCGGCCTTTGCGCCAATCGCCGCCGATGAACAGACGGCCGTCGGAAAAATCTTGGGTCATGGTGCCCCCCTCAGATCACGATGGCGTCGAACCGGTTCAGCACCGCGCGGGCCATGCTGTAGGCGGTCGAGGCCGAGGTCCTGGGATTGCGTGGCGAGGGTTTGGCGGTCAGCGACATGTCGAAATCCACCGCGTTCGACCGCACGCTGAATTGGTGAGTGTTGCCGGTCGCCTCCGGGTCGGCCACCAGCCGGACAATGGTCGCATCCAGCCCCAGCCCGGCCAGCGCCAGCATCGCGGCGACATTGGCGTTCCTGGGGTAGTCAGTCGCGGCATTGCGTGCCGTGCCGGTAAAAAACACCACCGGCTCGCTCAAAGCCTCCAGATCGCAGGCAGCCTCGGCGGGGGTTCCGGCCCAGGCGCGCGGCGGTTTGCAGCCAGTATAGGTCACCGTGGTCAGGCCCGACAGGCGGGCGGCGGACAGCATGTCGATGCCGCCGATGGCGCCTGCGGGCAACACCAGCTGAGCGCGCCCGTCCTGCGCGGCCTGGCGCAGCGTCAGTTCGGTCCGGGGATCGGCCAGCGCCCCGATCGAGGCCACCACCAGATCGACACCCGCGCGCAGGATCGCCGGGCCGCTGGCGGCAGCGGCGGCATGGCTGGCGCATTCGGCGACAACGCCGGGGCGCAAAGCCAGCAGGTCTTCGACCCTCTCGACCACCGAGACGGCACAGCGCCCGGCGGCCTGGCGTCGCGCCTCGGCCAGCGTGGCGGCCTGTTTTCCGGAACGCACCAGAACGAACAGCGCGGCGGGCGGGCTGTCCTGCGCGCACAGAATGTCGATCAGATCCCGCGCGATGGACCCGAAACCGATGATCCCGACACCGTCGCTCAGGGCCTCTCTCATGCCTTGCCACCTGCCGCGCCCGCCGGAGGCCCCGCGAAGGCCTCGGCAAAGGGGCCAATGGCAACCATGTCCACCTCGATCAGATGCGGGCCGCTGCGCGACATGCTGGCGTCAAAGATCTCGGCAAAGCGGGTGATGTCATCGACCCGCGTGTGCGGCAGATCCAGCGCATCGCAGAGCTTGGCGAAATTCGGGGTCTTGAGCCTGGAATAGTGCCGCCGCCCCTCATACTGCGCGTCCTGGATGTTTTCGATCACGCCGTAAGCCTGATCGTTCATCAGCACGAATGTGATGTTCGCGCCTTCGTCCACCGCCGTGATAAGCTCGGCCATGCCCAGCATGGTGCCGCCATCGCCCAGCAGGGTCACGGTGCGGGTGTCGGATGCCAGCGCCGCGCCCACGCCCATCGCCACCCCCTGCCCGATGCCACCGCCCAGCGCGTGAACGCCCAGATGCGGCGCCGCGAATTGCACATAACGGTTGCCGAAGGTGGAGTTTGAGATGGTCACATCACGCACCCAAGGGTGACGCCCCGCCGGGATCACCGTCATCAGGTGATCCGCGATGACCTGATAGGGCCCCAGCCGTGCGCGCAACGCTCCTTCCGACTGGGCGCGGGCAACGGCGATGTCATGGCTTAGCTGCGGGTCCACGTCCAACCGGTCGGGCAGACGCTGCAACAGTCCGCGCAAACTGGCGGCGGCGTCGCCGCACAAGAAAAGATCGACAGCGTAATTGCGCCCGCTTTGCGTGGCGTCGATGTCGATCTGCACCAGCGGCCTGGGCAGGGTCATCCGGTTGTTCAGCGTCTCGTTGCCGCGCAAGCGCGAACCGACGACGATCATCAGGTCGGATCGCGCATAGACTGCGCGCGCCTCGGGCGTCATGTTGAAGGCGCCCAGCGTGGCGGGGTTGTCCTCGGGCACCACGGCGCGGCCCTGGGTCGAGGTCACGGCGCCAAAGCCGCGCGCGACAAGCTCCGTGGCCTCGGCCTGCGCGCCGCGCGCGCCGCCGCCCAGCCAGATCATCGGGCGCCTGGCCCGTTTCACCAGGTCGGCCAGGGCGTCCAGGCGCACCATGTCGGGCCCCGGGACCGCCACCAGAGGCGGGCTGGCGGGATATCCGGGCGAAGCCGCAAGGCGCTGCACATCGACCGGAATTTCCAGCGATACCGGTCCCGATGGCGGCGTCACCGCGGCCCGCACGGCGGCCTCGAGCGTGCCGAGGGCCGATTTCTCGTCCCAGATGCGCAGCACAGCTTTCGACACCCCGCGCAGCATTTCGGGCTGCCTGGGCACGTCATGGATCGCGGCGCGGTCGCGGTCCATGAAGGCGCGGTCGATCTGCGAGGTGATGTGCAACACGCGGCTTCCCGCCGTCAGGGCCTCGGCCTGGGTGCCGGCCGCGTTGCCCGCCGCCGTCCCGGTAGAGGTTATCACGACACCCAGACCGCCCGAAACCCGTGAATGGGCATCGGCCATGCTCATTGCCCCGGCCTCGCCCCGCGCGGCGACAAAGCGGATGCGGCCCTGCACCGCGATTGCGTCCAGGATCGGCATGTTGTGGATCGAAATGACACCGAACACGGTGGTCACGCCCATATCCGCCAGGCCCTGCGCGATCTGATATCCAACACTGTGTGTCATCGGCGGTCTTTCCATGCGGTCAGGCAAAGCGCGATACGCCGCCCGAGAGTTCCAGTTGCGCCCCGGTGATATAGCTGGCGGCAGGCGAGGCCAGAAAGACCAGCGCCCGCGCGGCTTCCTGCGTCTGGCCCAGCCGTTCCAGGGGGATTTTCTTGGTCGCCGCCAGCGCCGCATACCAGGCCTCGCGCGATTGGCTCTGATCGGCGCGCGCCTCGAACCGGCGTTGCCATTGCTGGCTGTCCACAAGGCCCAGCAGGATCGAATTCACGCGGATCTTCGGCGCCAATTCGCTGGCCAGCGACTTGAGCAGGTTCTGCACCCCGCCGCGGGCGGCCGAGGTGCAGACCATATGCGGCTCTGGCTGATAGGCCAGCAGCGAATTGACGGCGACGATGGCGCCCGCGTTCGAGACCTGAAGCAGGGGCAGGCTGGCGTGAATCGGGTTGATCTGGCTGAAGAATTTCAGCTCCAGCTCCTCGCGCCAGGCGTCGTCGGTTGTGTCGGCGAAGGTCGAAACCCGGCCCTGCCCGGCATTGGTGATCAGCGCATCACAGCCGCCGAAGCGGTTGGCGACCTGCGCTACGAACTGTTCGACCGCGGCGCGGTCAAGCACCGAAAGCGCCTGCGCGAACACCCGCTCCGCCCCGAATTCGCGGGCAAGATCCGCATGGACATCCGCCAGCCGGTCCGCACCGCGCGCGCAAAAGGCGACATTCGCGCCCTCGTCCAGAAAAGCGCGCACACTGGCCAGCCCGATCCCGGACGATCCGCCAGTCACGATCACCGTCTTGCCGGTCAACCCCAGGTCCATGGCGCCCTACCCCCCCTTCGGAAAGCCGAAATCGGGGCGACCGGCCATCACCGTGCGCTGCGCGGGCGTCGGCGGCCCGGCGGTCATCCACTGGTCCATCGCCTCTGGGTCCGTGCGCGACCAGACCTTGGCCTGGTGCGTGGCGTCGTCGATCTGCTGCACATCGGCAGTGAATTCGATCACGAAACCAGACGGCGAGACGTAGTAGGCAAAAGGGTTGTTGCCCGGCCCGTGGCGCCCCGGACCCCAACTGGGCACCTGCCCGTTCTGCTTCATGCGCCCGATGGCGCGCATGAAACTGTCGATGCCCGGAACTTCGAAGGCAACATGGTTCACCGCCGGGTATTGCCCGCGCACCAGCGCCACCGCGTGATGCACCGGGTTGCAGCGCATGAACACCATCTGATCGGCGGAGTAGTCGCTGGTCTTGAAGCCGAGCACCTCAGTATACCAGGCCTCGCCCCCTTCAAGATCGGGGGTGTTGAACACCAGATGCGACATCTTGTGCGGATAGGCATGCACCTGTTTGGCGGCGCGCATCGCCAGATCGGTGGTAAAGCGCAGGCGCCGGTTGTCGGGGTCCAGAAGTTCGAACCCGTAGCCGCCGATCGGATCGTCGAACAGCGCCGGCTCGCCCAGCGTGGTCCCGCCCCGCGCCGTGACCTGTTCGAAAAGCGCATCCATGTCGGCGCGGGTGTCCATCCCGAAATGGGCGTATTCGATACCGTAGGTGTCACCGTCCTTCAGGCCATACAGAAACGGCTCGGACCCCGATCCGGCCAGATAGATGGTGTCGTCGCCGCGCGCGGCCTCGGTCAGGCCCCATTGCCGAGTGTAAAAGTCCCGCGTTGCGGTCATCGCCGGTGCGCGCATGACGATGCCGCGCAGATGTCCGACATGGATGGTCTCAGGCATGCGTTCCTCCTGTTGCTGTTGGGGCCGGATGGGCCGTGCCATGCGTCGCCGTCAGGGATATCAACGCCTCGGCAAAGGCGTGGGGCCGTTGCAGGTAGACGGCATGCCCCGCGCCGTCGATCTGCACCACCGGCGGCGCGTGACCTTGCGCTGCCTCGACGGCATTGGCCGCGCGATGGGTCTGTTCTGGCGGGGTCACCGCGTCTTGCGCGCCAATGATGAAGCCGACAGGGCAACGCACGCCGCGCAATGCGGCGACCAGATCACCGCTGGCCAGCATATGCACCGCCTGCGCGTAGCCCGCCGGGTGAATCGCTGCCATCGCCGTTTCCACCTGCCGGACCAGCCCGGGATTGGCCTGTGGATCATGGACCAGACGCGGCGCGCGGGCCCTGGCGAAAGCCGCCGGCCCTTGCCTGTGCAGATCCGCGATCCTTTCGGCCAGTTTTCGCGGCAGGGGCGCACCCGTTGGCAGCCCATAGCCGCAGGCTGCGGCGGCCAGAACGATCCGTGGAACCTGCTCAGGGTAACACCGGGCGTAGGCAGCCGCGATCAGCGTGCCCAGCGAATGCCCGACAAGAACCGCGCGTTGCGCGTCAATGGATGTCAGGAACCGGTGCAGGACGGCGGCGTATCGGGCGGCCAGCGGCCAGACCTCCGGCAGGGCCGCGGACCCGCCATAACCCGGCGCATTCCACGCAATCAGGCGCAGCGCGGGCGGCATCAGATCAAAAAGGCCCCTGAAGGACGCCGCGCTCGATCCGATGCCGTGCAGGAACACCACGGCGTCACCGGAGCCCGCTCGCTCCAGATACCGGATTCCCGTCGTCTGATCGCATTTGTCCCGAACCACCGCAGGCCTTTCATGTGCTCGCTCGCCCAAAGCTCCCCTGCCCGTCTGGAGGGTCAGCGACTTATAGTTCTATTATGAACACCTTGTTCAAAATGCTACTGAGCCGAACGCGACCTGTCAACGCCTGATTGCACGGGGCCAGGCCCCTTGTCGCGGCCGCCCGCGCCTGATCTGAACGAAACGAAAACACCGACGCGGCCCCGCAACGCGCGTCACGGGGCAAAAGGCACAGACAAGATGGAGACTGTGAGATGATGGTCGGGGCGATAGGATTCGAACCTACGACCTACGGTACCCAAAACCGTCGCGCTACCAAGCTGCGCCACGCCCCGACAGGCGCCTCTTAGCCCAAGGGCCGTGGGCTGAAAAGAGAAAAGCGATTCCCGGCAGGCGCGCCGCGCGACTTACTCGCAGGGCCAGACGGCGATGTCCTGTGGCACACGCGGGTGCTGCATCTGCGCGCCCTCCTCGATGCCCAGCATCGACGCCATGCCGCCGTTGATTTCCAGCACGAAGCGAATGTCCTCGCCGCCGTCGATCGGTGTTCTGTCCAGCGGGCGCGCGTTCTCATGGATGCGTTGAACGGTGCCCTGCTCATCGATGAACAGCATGTCCAGCGGGATCAGCGTGTTTTCCATCCAGAACACGGCGCGCTGGGGCGCATCGAAGTCAAAGAGCATCCCGGAAAACCGCGGCATCGATTCGCGGTTCATCAGGCCCTGGGCCCGTTCCGCATCGTCATCGGCGATTTCCACGGTGAACCCCGCCTGGCTATTGTCCCCGCGCAAGGTGACGCGTGTATCAATGCATTGGGCGAAGGCGGGCAGCGCCATGGACAGGGTCAGCAGGGCGCTGGTCGACAGAATACGCAGCATGGTTGGGTCAGATCCTTATTTCAGCGCCGTTTCCCACGACGAAATCGCCATCGCCATGCGGCCGCGCTCTCCATCGGCGATGCGCAACCCCACGGCTTCCCCCGGTTGTAACTCGGCGAAGCCGGATTTGCGCAACACTTCCATGTGAATGAACACATCTTCAGACCGGCCGAAGACATTGGCAAATCCAAAGCCCTTGACCTTGTCGAACCATTTCACGCGCGCGGGCTCCAGTGGCAGCGCGGCGATATCGGGGTCGATGCTGTGTTCGCCCAGGGGCTGAAAATCGGCCTCGTCCGCGGGCGGCAGGACTTCGAACACCTCGACCGCCTGCAATCCGCGCTGGGTTTGCTGCACGCTGACCACGATCCCCGCGCGGTCACAGACCGAGCTTTGACCGAAATTGCGCAAAGCATTGACATGAAGCAGGATGTCCGGCCCGCCTTCTTCGGCGACGATGAAGCCAAAACCCTTGGCAGGATCAAACCACTTGATGCTCCCCCTGACCCGAGGAAGCCCACGTTCCAACTCTACCATCGTCATTCCCAACCCGACGCAAAGCAACGCTTAACCAGCGAACAATTGCATTTTGCACCAAATCACCCGCCCTGACAATTCACGAAGCGTGAATTTCACGGATTCAGGCGTAGAATTTTCCACGCATCGGCAATTTTTCTCCGAGAGAACCGGAATCTGTCATGCAATCGGAAAGCACCATCGGCCCAGAACTCGATTTCCAGCGGGGCAATCCGGAACCCGCCCCAGAACGGCGGACGCGGCGGGTTGGTGCCGTGGCGCAGGCTCATCCTGGCAACATCGGCCATCAGTGCCCCGCGCGTGGCCAGCGGCTGCGACTGCCGCGAGGCCCAGGCCCCCAGCCGGGACTGCAACGACCGCGAGGCGAAATAGGCATCCGCCTTGTCGCCCTCCTCGCGCGTCACCGTGCCACGCACGCGGATCTGCCGCCGCAGGGATTTCCAGTGCATCACGAAGGCCGCCTTGCCCGATTCTGCAAGCTCCCGCCCCTTGGCGCTGTCGTAGTTGGTGTAAAAGACAAACGCGTCCGCCTCGATCTCCTTGAGCAATACCATGCGCACATTTGGCATTCCCTGCCCATCGACGGTGGCCAGCGCAATGGCGTTGGGGTCGTTGATCTCGCTGTCCTGCGCCTCGGCCAGCCAACTGCGCGCAAGGACAAAGGGATCGTTTCCGGCGAAGATGCCGGTGCGGTGCGGATTGTCGTCTTGCGCGGTCATGCGGGCCCCCTGACTTTGTCTGCGCCACACTCACTCCATTTGCCTGCATCGCGCAAGGGCGCGCGCCCTTGATGACCCCCGCCCTTTGGCCTAATGCTGATCCGCGTAATCACAAAATCCGGAGGCCACGATGTCGGCAGGACTTATGGAGGGAAAGCGGGGCCTGATTATGGGCCTTGCGAATGACAAATCCATCGCATGGGGCATCGCACAGGCGCTGGGAAACCAGGGTGCCGAACTGGCCTTCAGCTATCAGGGCGAGGCGCTGAAAAAGCGCGTTCTGCCGCTGGCCGAACGCCTGGGCACGCCGCGCCTGTATGAATGCGACGTGTCCGACATGGCTTCGGTCGACACGCTGTTCGACTCCCTGAAAGCCGACTGGGGAACGCTGGACTTCGTGGTCCACGCCATCGGCTTTTCCGACAAGTCGGAACTGCGCGGGCGCTACGTTGATACGTCGCACGCCAATTTCATGATGACGATGGACATCTCGGTCTATTCCTTCACCGCCGTGTGCAAGCGCGCCGCCGCGATGATGCCGAACGGCGGCAGCCTGCTGACCATGACCTATTACGGCGCAGAACAGGTGATGCCGCATTACAACGTGATGGGGATCGCCAAGGCGGCGCTGGAGGCATCGGTGAAATACATAGCCGAGGACCTGGGCAAGGACGGCATCCGCGTCAACGCCATCTCGGCCGGGCCGATCAAGACCCTGGCCGCCAGCGGGATCGGCGATTTTCGCTACATCATGAAATGGAACGAGCTGAACTCGCCCCTGCGCCGCAACGTGACACAGGAAGAGGTTGGCAAGGCCGCGCTGTATCTGCTGTCGGATCTGGGCAGCGGCACCACCGGTGAAAACCTGCATGTCGATGCCGGCTATCACGTCGTCGGCATGAAGGCCGTGGACGCGCCCGATATCGCGACGCAAACCCATCAACCCGGCGCCAAGGAGTAACCCGCATGACCGACCGCCTGCCCCATGAACGCGGCTTTCATGTCAGCTGGGACCAATTGCACCGCGACGCGCGCGCGCTGGCCTGGCGCCTTCAGGGGCACGGCCCCGATGATGGCGGCTGGCGCGCCGTCGTCGCCATCACCCGCGGCGGCATGGCCCCGGCGATGATCGTCTCGCGCGAACTCGACATCCGCACCGTCGATACGATCAGCGTGAAATCCTACCTGTCCGGCGGCGGCGAGGCCGACCAGCGGCGCGAGGCCCAGGTCCTCAAGTCGCCCGATGCCGAGATGATGGGCGACGGCACCGGGATCCTGATCGTCGATGACCTGGTCGATACCGGCAAGACGCTGGAACTGGTGCGTCAATTGTATCCCAAGGCGCATTTCGCCTGCGTCTACGCCAAACCCGAGGGCGAGGCTCAGGCCGACACTTTTGTCACCGGCGTCAGCCAGGACACCTGGATCTTCTTTCCCTGGGACATGGCCCTGCAATATGTCGAGCCGTTCCGTGGCAGCGACTGATTGACCCAGGGCCCGGCGATGACCGACACCGGTTTTCCACGCCTCGGCTTTCACGGCGCGGCGCGCGGCGTCACCGGCTCGTGCTACCGGCTGGAAACCGCCGGCGGCACCGTGCTGATCGATTGCGGCATGTTTCAGGGCTCGAAATCGGAGAAGGAGCTCAACTACCGCCCCTTCCCGTTCGCGCCGGACCGGATCGACGCGGTTTTGCTGACCCACGCCCATATCGACCATTCGGGCCTGCTGCCCAAACTGGTGCGCGACGGGTTCGCCGGCCCCATTCACAGCACGCGCCCCACGGCCGATCTGCTGGCCGTGATGTTGCCGGACAGCGCCCATATCCAGGCCCTGGAAACGCGGCAGTTGAACCGCCGCCGGGCGCGCTGGCAAAGCGATGATCTCACACCGATCTACGATGACACCGATGTCGCGGCAACCCTGGCGCTGACACGCGGCCATTCCTACGGCGACTGGCTGACCGTCCTGCCCGGGGTCAGGGCGCGGTTCTGGAACGCCGGGCATATGCTGGGCTCCGCTTCGGTGGAACTCGAAATCCTGGTTCCCGGCCACCGCAAGCCGATGCGCGTGCTGTTTTCGGGCGACCTCGGGCCCGCCGCCAAGCTTCTGCAACCGGATCCGCAGGGCCCGTCGGGCGTCGATTACGTGATTTGCGAAAGCACCTATGGCGACACCGACCGCCCGTCCGCCTCCGAGGCCGCGCGCCGCGCCCTGTTGCGCATCGAGGTGCGCGCGGCACAGCGTCCCGACGGCGCGTTGCTGATCCCGTCCTTCGCCGTTGAACGCGCGCAGGAACTGATCGCCGACCTGACACAACTGATGCATGACGGCGACCTGCCGCCGATCCCGATCTATGTCGACAGCCCGCTGGCCTCCCGCGCGACCGAGGTCTTTCATCGCCACCGCCGCAGCCTGGAAAACGGCCGAGGGTTCGATGCGGGCCTGCGCTCGTCCAATCTGTTCTTCACCCACGAGGTCGAGGACAGCAAGGCGCTGGACCAGGTGACCGGATTTCACATCGTGATCGCCGCGTCAGGCATGTGCGAGGCCGGGCGCATCCGGCACCGGCTCAAACGCTGGCTGTGGTCCGACGCCGCAACGCTGCTGTTTGTCGGCTATCAGGCGCAGGGCACTCTGGGCCGTATCCTGCGCGACGGCGCAGCTTCCGTGCGTATTCAGGGCGAGGCTTTTGACGTGCGGGCGCGGATCCGGGCGATCGACCTCTATTCCGGCCATGCCGACGGGCCCGAACTCGCCGCCTGGATCGCCGCACGCGCGCCGGTCCGCTCCGGCGTCTTCCTGACCCATGGAGAAGACCCGGCCATCGACGCGCTCGCCAGGCGGCTGGCCGCACAAGCGCCCGACCTGAAGGTGCACCGTCCGTCGCTGGATGACAGCATCGACCTCACCCCCGCCGGGCCACGCCCGGTCGCCATTGCGCCAACGCCCCGGATCAGGCCCGAACAGGTCGGGAGCCTGGACTGGCACAACGATGTCTCGAAACTGTTCCTGGATCTCAACGACGCACTGATTGGCGCCGCCGATGAAAAGGCCCGCAACGCCCTGATCCGGCGTATCCGCAGGGCGCTTGACCCCTGATCCATCTTTGTGCCGCCATATATCCCGGGGGTGAAGGCCCGCAGGGCCAAGGGGGCAGCGCCCCCAGAACGGCCTTGCCCCCGGGCCGTCAGGACCGGGGGCAAGGCTTCAAGGGCGTGCCGCGCCAGCGGCTCCGTTTGACGGTTCGGGGCTGACGGTTCGCGGCTGACGGTTCGGGGCCGATCAGCCGCGCGGCTCAGCGGCGGCGGTCGCGGCGCGATTGCATGGGCTGGAAGGCCACCGACACATGCGCCTCGCAATAAGGTTTTCCGGCCACCGAGGGCAAGCCGCAGAACCAGAATTCCTCGGTCGCGGGGTCGCCGATCGGCCATTTGCAGGTGCGTTCGGTCAAATCCATCAGGTGCAGCTTGCGGGCCCCTTTTTCCACCTCGCGGACATTCGCCAGCGCCTCGGGCGATATCTCGTTGGCCGAGGGCTGCGGAGGCAGCGGCTGGCCGGCGGGCACGATCGGGCGACGCCCGGGGATGATCGTCACGGTCGTCGCCTGCGGCGCGGCGCGCGCGGGCTCCGGCGCAGGATCTGTCTGGACCTCCGCTGCGGCTTCGGGGGCGTCATCTTGCGCCGGCGCGGCGGGCGCGGCATCGGCCTGGGCAGGGGCCTGCGCTGCCGGTGGCACGATGTCCGGACCCACGGGCGCAGCATCATCGGCTTTGTTTTTGGGGTCCGGCGCGGGCTGGCTGGCGGCGCTTGCCGCCTTCCTGGCCTCTGCCGCCTTCGATCCGGCATCGGTGGTGCGGCTGGACAACCCCAGGCGATGGACCTTGCCGATCACGGCGTTCCGCGTTACCGATCCCAGTTCCTTGGCAATCTGCGATGCCGATTTGCCTTCGGCCCACATTGTCTTGAGCAGTTCGACCCGTTCATCGGTCCAGGACATGCACAGCGCTCCGCACTTGGGGGCGCTCGCCCGCCCCGATCTGACTTTTCCCCTATTCTATCGGGGACAGGCTGAGATACAAGCGACCCGCGGCAAAGGCAACGCCCCATTCGGCCCGCACCGCTTACCCGGAGAGACATCATGAACGCACCCGATCCGTCCGTTGCCAACTATCTGCCGCAGGCCATGGGCGCGCGCCGCTTTGGCCGGTTCAACTGGCTGGGCATGCAGACCCTGGCCGAGCGCGAGATTCGGCGCTTCATGGCCGTCTGGCAACAGACCGTCGCTGCGCCGCTGGTCACGGCCGGCCTGTTCATCGGGGTCTTCTCGTTGGCTATCGGTCCGTCGCGCGGGCCGGTCATGGGGGTGCCGTTCGTGGCGTTTCTGGTGCCCGGGATCCTGATGATGTCCGTCATCCAGAACGCCTTCGCCAATACCGCCTCGTCGATCGTCAGCGCCAAGGCGATGGGCAATATCGTCGATACGCTGATGCCCCCGCTGTCGCCGCTGGAACTGGTGGCCGGGTATCTTGCGGGCTCTGTCGCGCGCGGGCTGATGGTGGCGCTGGCCATCGTTTTGGGGTGCGGGCTTGGCCTGGGGCTGTGGCCGACCAACCCGCTTTGGTTGCTGCTCATCACCGTCTCGGGGGCCAGCCTTCTGGGGGCACTGGGGATCGTCGCCGGCATCCTGGCGAACAAGTTCGATCACATGGCGGCCGTGACCAATTTCGTGGTCACGCCGCTGTCCTTTCTGTCCGGCACCTTTTATTCCATCGAAACGCTGCCCCCTTTGATGCAGGCCTTCAGCCACGCCAATCCGATCTTCTATCTGATCGACGGCGCGCGATACGGGTTTATCGGGCAGTCCGACAGCAACCCCGTTCTGGGGCTTGGCGTCGTTCTGGGCGCCACCGCCGGACTGACCTTGCTGGCCTGGATCTGGTTCAAGCGCGGCTACCGGCTCAAGCCCTGACACCGGGCTCGAAGCGGTCAGGGCGGCGTGTGACAATCGGCGTCAGGGTCAACCTGCGCAGAACACTGGACCTTGCCGCGAACACTCGCCTATAAAAGGCGAGTCACACCTTCACCGAGCGTCCCGCTCCGACCTGTCAGAAAGATTGCCAACATGATGAAATCCGTCGCCCTTTCCTCGCTTGCCGCTCTGACCTTCGGTCTCATGGCCGCCCCCGCCTTCGCCAGCGCGCACGCAGACGCTGCCGCCGGAGAGACCGCGTGGCGCAGCTGCCGCGCCTGTCACGGCATCACCGATCCCGCGGGCACGGTGATCCAGCGTGGCGGGCGCTCCGGCCCCAACCTGTTCGGCCTGCCCGGGCGCGGCGTGGCATCGGCCGAGGGTTTCAACTACAGTTCCGCGCTGGAGCAATACGCCGCAACCGGCGCGGTCTGGACCGAAGAGCTGTTCGTCGAATACATGGCCAATCCGACTGCCTTCCTGCGCGAGAAGCTGGACGACACCGGCGTCCGTTCGCCCATGAGCTTCCGTATGCGCTCGGGCGCCGAGGACATGTGGGCCTATCTGGAAAGCGTTTCGCCTGACAGCGAGTAAGACCGCCAGGCCCAGAGCGAACACATCCCCAGGCCCCGCCCATCCAAGGCGGGGCTTTTTTTCGGTCAGGGGCGCGGGTCGCGCAGCGCGTGATGGCGCAGCGCCGCCATGCGCGCGAATTTCAGCGTCAGCGCCTTGCGCCGTGCCGCTGGCAGCGGATCGGCCGGCGCCATGCGCAGGATTTCGCCAAAGAAATCGTCGGCGATGATCTGCCCGCACCCGTCCGGCAACAGGTCAAGCGGAAAACCGCCCGGGACGGCCCAGAAAAAACGGTCACACCAGTCCAGATATCCCTGCCATTTGCCGTCCGATGTGAAATCGGCGCGGCTGGACTTGCACTCGATCACCCATAATTCCCCCCTGGGGCCCAGCGCCATCACATCCACCCGCAATCCCGGCGTCGGCGCAACCTCGACCAGGGTCGCGAAATCGTGGCTGTGCAGCAAGCGACAGACACCGCGCGCAAGTCTTTGACCAGGTTGCAAAATATCTTCCGTCATGGGCGCATGATGCAACAAATGTTCGCATTTTGTCCAGAGATGCGATGCGTTCGCTCTTGATCTGGATGCGTCACAGGCCTAGCTTGTCGGTTGGCGGGTTCTGCTCTTCCCGAGGACGGCACTTTTCCAGTGGCCGATAAGCATTTCCGAGGGTGCTGGCTCTGCCAAGGTCCTGGCCTTGGTATCTGGCGCCCACCTGACTAGTCAGGCTCTCGGGGAATTCACGCCCGATACGGTTGCTGCGGGCCCGCCACTTTCCGACGCCTTGCCGCGCCCCGCCCCTTACCGTCCGGTGGCGACGCGCACCCGCGCCGGTTGGGCGACAGCAACAGGCGCCCGGCGTCCGCCGCGCGGGGCTTTGTCCTCGGACACGGCCATGCGCATGATGGTGATGCCAAACTGCACCCCGGCAAAGATCAGCCCGTTGAAGAAGAACAGCAGGAATCCGGCGATGGCGCCGCCCTGAGTGGCCAGCATGAGACTGCGCAGATTGGCCACGTTCAGGCCCAGCAGAAGCCCGACAAACACCGCAGACAACGCAAAGCCGATCACCACCTGGCGCAGATAGACCCGCACCAGACGCGGCAAACCCGGATTGTCGGGCGTTGGGTCAAAATCCTGATCTTGTTGGGCGTCGCTGTCGGTCTGGCTCATGGTGTCCTCCTGATCGAGACGTCCAGAGTAAGACAAACGGGCCGGAATTCCAGTGCGAATAACGTCGCATGGCGGGCAAATCCGGGCGATCACGGCGGGCCCGGCGGGCCCGGCGGGCCCGGCGGGAATGCATTCAGGGCTGCGGGGGTTCCAACAGGCCGCGCGCCGCCGTGGCAAAGATAGCCAGCACAAGTTGCCGGATCAGCGATTCAGTTTCGTCGCCGGGTTCCTGGCCGACTTCGCTGATGGAACCGGGAGCGGCCTCCAGCCGTCCCAACGCCTCGATCAGCGCGCGCAGGCTGTCGCGCACCGCTGTCAACTCGGCCGCATCGGCAGCGGGGCGAGACTGCGCATCGTCCACGGCCTCCAGCGCCTGGCGCGCGGTTTCGCGCGCGCCTTCGATACGCGGTTGCACGGTGGCCAGTTCCGCGCGCAACCCGCCGCGCATGTCCTGCGCCAGCCCGCGCACCTGCCAGACCAGCAGCACCGCCAGCAACAGCACGAGTGCCGCCAGCATCAGCGTGGCGTTCAGCAACGCCACCCCCAGCTTGCGCAGAACGCCGGGGCCCTCAGACGCCATTGGGCAGGTCCTCTCCGCGCTTGAAGGCGATCGCATTTTCAACTGCCATCAGCCCCATCTGCGTGCGCACTTCCAAAGCAGCCGTGCCCAGATGCGGCAGCAACACCACGTTTTCGCGCGCAATCAGCGCCTGCGGCACCTTGGGTTCGAACTCATAGACATCCAGGCCGGCACCGGCAATGCGGCCCGCGTCCAGCGCCGCGACCAGCGCGGCCTCATCGACGATATCGCCGCGCGCGATGTTGACGAGATGCGCATGGGGCTGCATCGCGGCAAGTTCCGGCGCGCCGATCAGATGATGCGTCTGCGGCGAGGCGGGCACGGCGATCACCACCATATCGACCGCCCCCAGCATGGTGTGCAGGTCGGATTCAGCGGTGGCGCCGGGCAGATCCGGCAGGCTTCGGGGCGTGCGGGTAAAATAATGCACGGCCATGCCAAAGCCGAACTGCGCGCGCCTTGCAATCGCCTGCCCGATGCGCCCCATGCCGATGATCCCCAGCCGCTTGCCAGACAGGTGCAGGCCCAGGAGCTGCGTCGGGTGCCAGCCCCGCCAGCGCCCGGCACGCAGCATCCGCTCGCCCTCGCCGGCGCGGCGCGCGCTCATCAGCATCAGTGTCAGCGCGATGTCGGCGGTGGCATCGGTCACCGCGCCGGGCGTGTTCGACACCTGAATCCCGGCCGCCCTGGCCGCGTCCACATCGATATGGTTATACCCGACCCCGAAATTCGCCAGCAGGCGCGCGCGCGGGGTCGGGCAGGCGTTGAACACATCGGCCTTGAACAGGTCGCCAAGGGTGGGCAGCACAATGTCGTAGCCCTTCAGGGCTTCGATCATTTCAGCGCGCGAAAGCGGCGCGTTCGACGCGCGCAGGGTCACATCGAACTCGGCGCGGGCGGCCTGCAAAACCGGGTCGGGCAAGGGGCGCGAGACGAACAGCTTCATCAGCACATCCGCGCGCCATCGGGAACGGCGCGTTCGGGGCCGATCAGCACAACGTCATTGCCCGCGTCATGCAGGCCCAGAACCAGCACCTCGGACATGAACGGGCCGATCTGGCGGGGCGGAAAATTCACCACGCCCAGCACCTGCCGCCCCAAGAGATCGTCCTTGGCGTAATGCGCCACGATCTGCGCGGACGAACGCCTTGTGCCGATCTCGGGCCCGAAATCCACCGTCAGTTTCCAGGCCGGCTTGCGGGCTTGCGGAAAATCATCGACCGCGGTGATGGTGCCGACGCGGATATCGACCTTCAGGAAATCATCGAACGTGATGGTCATTGGCCCAGCTCCCTTGAGCGTTTGGCGGCGGCGGCAACCGCGCGGGGGATCAGGTCTGGAAAACCGGTGCGTTGATCCATCAGCACGTCAAGCGCCGCAGCGGTGGTGCCCTGCGGCGAGGTGACATTGACGCGCAGTTGCGCGGGGCTTTCGTCGGCCGCCATCGCCAGCGCCCCGGCGCCCGCCACGGTCGCGCGCGCCAGACGCAGCGCCATGGCCGGCGGCAGGCCCTGCGCTTCGCCCGCGGCGGCCAGGGTTTCTATCAGATGAAACACATAGGCCGGGCCCGAGCCGGACACGCCGGTGACCGCA
>Ga0316205_10002795_pt1 | contig 17435 bp, 20 predicted proteins | sample 3monthpyrite_MG_FD_204941 | JGI IMG/M metagenome (GOLD analysis project Ga0316205, IMG submission 204941) | Microbial mat bacterial communities from mineral coupon in-situ incubated in ocean water Damariscotta River, Maine, United States -... | ecosystem: Environmental > Aquatic > Marine >... | reverse complement strand
GGGTAGCCTGGTGTTATTAATGGATGGCCACTTCAGCCGTATTGATGGTTTGATCATGGTGTTTGCGATGGTCCTGATCCTGTATGCCATTACCATGCTGGGGCTAGGCTCACGTAAGAATGATCCTATTGCAGAAGAGTTCGCAATAGAAATACCAGAGGGAATGAGTACTAAGGCAGCCAGCTTATGGTTCATTCTCGGTCTGCTAACCCTATTATTAGGTTCCAGACTGCTCGTCAGTGGTGCGGTGAACATCGCCACCGCCTTGGGGGTGAGTGATGTCATTATCGGTTTGACAATAGTGGCCATTGGCACCAGTCTGCCGGAATTGGCTGCTTCGGTGATGAGTGCCTATAAGAAAGAGCATGATATTGCTATCGGTAATATTGTTGGCTCAAATATGTTTAATCTGCTAGCTGTGCTCGGTATTCCAGGAATAATTCGTCCTGGTGCAGTTCCAGAAGGAATAATGGAACGAGATTTTCCGTTGATGATTGTATTAACGGTGTTATTGTTTATTATGTCTTACGGTTTTAAAAGACCAGGTAGAATTAATCGAATAGAGGGTGGCATACTTTTAATAATATTTGTGGGCTACCAGGTCGTTTTATATTTTAGCAATACTCAATCACAGGTGGGATAGCGATGAACACCCTAAACTTCCAGGCGCAAAATATTAAATGCATAGGATGCGTTAATAATATTCAGCAAGGCCTACAGTCTTTGCCTCAAGTCACACATGTGAGCGTTGACCTGGATAGCAAAACAGTCCATTTAAAGGGTAATGATTTATCTGAGACTGAAATCCATAACAAGATTACTGAACTTGGCTATCCACCTGCATAGGAAATAATTTGGAACTAAAATTAGACAATAAAGGCAAGAAACTGGATTTCACCGCTCTCGGCAAAGCTGTATTAACAACCGAGGCAGACTCCGTCCGTGATTTAATTGATCGTATTGATGACAATTTCCAACGAGCCTGTGAAATCATGTTGGCTTGTGAAGGGCGAATTATTGTAACGGGCATGGGAAAATCCGGGCATATTGGCGGTAAAATAGCTGCCACACTGGCGAGTACCGGCAGCCCTGCTTTTTTTGTACACCCTGGAGAGGCCAGTCATGGTGACATGGGAATGATTACCCCTCATGATGTTGTACTGGCACTGTCCAACTCCGGTGAAACCGCAGAAATCCTGACCATTTTGCCATTGATTAAAAGGCTCGCAGTGCCATTGGTCTGCCTGACAGGCAATGCCAACTCTGAACTGGCCCGCAGTGCAGACGTACATCTGGATGTCAGTGTGAAAACAGAAGCCTGCCCTCTTGATCTCGCACCTACCTCCAGCACAACAGCTACACTTGCGATGGGGGATGCCCTGGCAATTGCCTTACTTGAAGCCAGAGGCTTTACTGCTGAAGACTTTGCGCGCTCTCATCCTGGCGGCAGCCTCGGGCGGCGTCTGTTATTGCATGTGCAGCAAATTATGCATACCGGCAAAGCGATCCCGGTTGTCGATCAGCAGGCGTTACTCGGTGATGCGCTAGTCGAAATGACGCGCAAGAGTCTGGGCATGACAGCCATTACAGATTCCGACAACAAACTCGTCGGAATATTTACTGATGGCGATTTGCGCAGAACACTCGACCAGGGGCTGGATATTAAAATTACGCCCATCAAGGATATAATGACAGCTAATTGCAGGGTGGCGAACAGTAACATGTTAGCAGCTGAAGCTTTACAAATAATGGAACAATATAAAATCAATGCACTGCTGGTTGTTGACGAACATAAACAAGTCGTCGGTGCATTAAACATGCATGATTTATTGCGCGCAGGCGTAGTGTGATTGTCATGTCTATTAAGAATCCGGACAGCACATATGAAAGATATAGACGCTAAGGCCAAAGCCATCAAAATAGTCATATTCGATGTCGATGGTGTATTGACCAATGGCTCATTGATTATTGGTGATGATGGTCAGGAATATAAAGCATTTAATTCACGCGATGGTCATGGCATAAAAATGTTAATAAAGTCTGGCGTTGAAGTGGCTATTATTACCGGTCGCACTTCAGAAGTAGTTAAGCATCGCATCAGGGATCTTGGGATTAAAACCGTTTACCAAGGCCAACATGATAAGACAATCGCATTTAAAGACTTGCTCTCGAGTAAAAATTTAACTGCAGACGAATGTGCTTATGTCGGCGATGATGTCGTTGATTTGCCCGTGATGAGTCAAGTCGGCCTAGCTATCGCTGTTCAGGATGCACACCCGATGGTGAAACAGCACGCACACTGGCAAACGCCAAATAAAGGTGGATGTGGTGCAGGTAGAGATGTCTGTGAAATGATCATGGAAGCCCAGGGTCATTTACAAACTGAATTGCAAAGTTATTTACATCAAGACGAATGAAACGCATACACACTTTTTTGTTGCTTCTGTTAATCAGCGTGATTGTGACAATCAGCGTAAAAATAACAGAAGAGTTTTCACGACAAAGTATTCCCGATAATATGCGTTTAAAAGGTGAGCTTGATTATAGTGTTGAAAACTTCAGCCTGGCAATGATGGATAAATCAGGTAATGTTCAATATAACCTCAGCGCTGATAGTATGATGCATTATCGCGATACCGACACAACACGTCTTGACTTACCGAACATTGAGCTGTTCAAAAAGGCAGATGAGCACTGGCTGATCAAAGCGAACCAAGGTCAAGTGAGCACCAAAGGTGCGGAAATTGTATTGTCAGGTGATGTAGAGTTAAAAAGTGAGGTTAGTACCCAGCAACAGCCTTTTATTATCATGACTGAGAATCTGAATATCAATCCCGAAAAGAATACGGTCAGCACCAAAGATCAAATTCTATTTACAGGTGAGGGTATGAAGCTTAGCTCTACCGGCATGATAGCTGACATAGAAAACGAAACAATAAAATTATTAAATAAGGTCAGGGCGTCCTATGTACCGCTTTACTAACAGCCTGTTAGCGCTACTGTTGGCAACGAATCTACTGCCTGCCTACGCCCTGGATACGGATAAACAGCAACCCATAAAGGTCCAAGCAAATTCAGCGACCATCAGTAAAACTTCAGGAACCAGTACTTACAAAGGAAATGTCGTTGTAGAGCAAGGAAGTATGCGCATTATGACCGAATTACTCACGGTAAGCACCAGTGAAGGTAAATTAAAATCAATGGTCGCTGAAGGCAAGCCGGTGAAATTTCAACAACGCACCACTGATGATAAAAAAAATATATCTGCGATAGCCAATAAGATGACCTACCATGCTGATACTAACATTGTCGTTTTTGAGAACAAGGCTTCACTGACTCAAGGTTCAAATAAATTTGCCAGTAACCGCATCACTTATAACATTGCCCGGGAGACAGTCGATGCAGGTAAAAGCAGTGGCGGTGGCAGAGTGACCATCACCATCGACCCGGCCGCCAATCCAGGAAATTAATCTTATTTTTTCATGAGTATTTTACACGCCAGCAACCTCGTAAAGCGTTACAAGAACCGCACCATCGTCGATAACGTCAGCCTCTCAATTAACACCGGTGACATTGTCGGTTTGCTAGGTCCGAATGGAGCGGGTAAAACGACCACTTTTTATATGATTGTGGGGCTGATACCTTGTGACCAGGGCACCATTTCTATTGATGATCGAGACATTACCAAATTACCGATGCATGGTCGGGCATTGGCAGGGATTGGCTATTTACCTCAAGAAGCATCGATTTTTCGCAAGCTCAGCGTCAGCGATAATATTATGGCTATTTTACAAACCCGCGCTGAATTGAGTGAGAGTGATAGAGAAACCGAGCTCGAAAATTTACTCGATGATCTACATATTAAACATATACGCGACAATGAGGGCATCAGCTTATCTGGTGGAGAACGCAGACGTGCTGAAATTGCCAGGGCATTGGCGATGGATCCAGCCTTCATCTTGCTCGATGAACCCTTTGCCGGTGTTGACCCCATTTCTGTCATCGATATTCAGCATATCATCCGCCATCTCACCGAACGCGATATTGGCGTGCTGATCACAGATCATAATGTCCGTGAAACCTTGGGTATTTGTACATCGGCCTATATCCTCAGCGAGGGTCAGGTGATTGCGGAAGGTCAACCGGAATCAATTCTCGATAACCAACAAGTCCGTAATGTTTATTTGGGTAAGGATTTCACCTTATAGACGCAGGCTATTGCTCTCATTGAGCGATCACATAAATACTAATATCCAAATAAATTCAAATACTTAATTATACTTCGATAAAACATGCCAAAATCATTGGTGCACACTAATTTTATTTATGTTTATGCCGCTAATTAATGTACTGGCATAAAAAATGCAGTAGAATATATTAATGAAATCTGATTTTCCTGAATGTATTAATTTCATTTGCTTATGAAACAGTCACTCTATCTAGGACATGAGCAACGCTTACACATGACACCGCAGTTGCAGCAAGCAATCAAGCTGCTGCAGCTGTCGACGCTTGATTTACAGCAAGAAATCCAGAATGTTCTTGAGTCAAACTTCATGCTAGAAGTGGCTGAAGAAGAAGCAGATAATGCCAGCAAGAAAGAAGCTGATGACCTCAAATCTGATAAACAGGAACTGGAGAAACAATCGGCTACCGAGACATCGGAACTGACCAGCAAGGAAGCCATTCCAGAAGATCTTCCCACCGATAGTCAATGGGACGATGTTTACGATGGCTCGACTTCTTACTCTCAACCTGCCAATGATGACCAGCAAGGCGATTGGGAAAGAGCCGGGAGTGGCGAAAGCCTGCATGAACATCTGACCTGGCAAATGCAACTAACGCCTTTTTCAGATGCTGATCGTGCCATTGCCATGTCACTCATCGATTCAATTAATGACGATGGTTATCTTTATATCCCTATTGAAGAAATTCATGCCGGTATCAACCGGGACACCTCCGAAGAAGATGAGCAATACATTAATATTGATGAAGTAGAGGCAGTTTTACATAGAATTCAACAATTTGATCCGGTTGGTGTTGGTTCCCGGGATTTAAGCGAGTGTTTGCTAGTACAGTTAAAACAGTTACCGGATTCAACTGAGTATTTGCAAATAGCCAAAGATTTAGTCATTAATCACCTCGATGGTTTGGCTTCACGTGATTTCAAGCGTATAACAAAAGCCATGCGGATTAATCAGGAACAGCTAAACCAGGCCATTCTGCTCATCCAGACACTGGATCCACGGCCAGGTTCTAATATTACCAATGAAACACCGGAATATATCGTTCCCGACGTTCTGGTAACCAGGCAAAAAGGCAAATGGACTGTTGAGTTGAACCCGGATACGATGCCGAAAATCAGAATTAACAAACAATACGCCAAGCTGATCAGGCGTAACGATACCAGTGACGATACCAACTCAATGAGAAATCATTTACAGGAGGCTCGCTGGTTTATGAAAAGTCTGCAAAGCCGCAATGAGACACTCCTAAAAGTCGCTCGTTGCATTGTGGAGCGTCAGCGCGGCTTTCTTGATTATGGTGATGAAGCCATGCGCCCATTGGTATTACGGGATATAGCCGAAGCGGTAGAAATGCATGAATCGACCATATCTCGCGTCACTACCCAGAAATACATGCATACGCCGAATGGTATTTTTGAATTCAAGTACTTTTTCTCAAGTCATGTGACTACCACCGAAGGGGGTATCTGTTCAGCCACAGCAATCCGTGCCATTATTAAAAAACTGATTGCAGCTGAAAGCCATGATAAGCCCCTAAGCGATAGTAAAATTGCTGATTTATTGATGAAACAAGGAATTAAAGTCGCCCGTCGTACTGTTACCAAATATCGTGAAGCAATGATGTATCCATCCTCTAATGAACGAAAACGTCTGGCTTAAATTAAGTAACCTAAGGAGTTAAATATGCAAATCAACCTTACTGGCCATCATATCGATCTGACTGATTCCCTGCGTGATTATGTGGAAACCAAACTGGAAAAACTCGAGCGGCATTTCGATCAGGTCGTCGATGTACAAGTGATATTAACAGTTGAAAAAATGCGCCAAAAAGCAGAAGCTACTGTTCATCTCAGTGGCAATAACATATTTGCCGAGGATACCGAAGAAGATATGTATGCTGCCATTGATGGACTCATAGATAAGCTGGACCGTCAGGTCGTTAAGCACAAAGAGAAGATTACCAACCACCACCGAAGATAAATTTAGATATCCATTCTCATGAAAATAGAAGATTTAATAGTTCTTGAAAGAGTCAGCTGCGATAACAATTCTACCAGTAAAAAGAAAGTGCTCGAAGTCCTGAGCCAATTACTGGCTACCGATTTGGATGACATTAGCGCAGATGAAATTTTTGATAGCCTGGTCAATCGTGAACGTCTTGGCAGTACCGGCCTTGGCCAGGGCGTGGCATTACCACATGCCAGATTGGCCGGGCGCGAAAAGGCGATTGGAGCCTTTGTAAAATTGGGAACCCCCGTCGACTTTGACGCCCTGGACAACCAGCCAACAGACTTATTATTCAGTTTACTGGTCCCTGACCATTTCACCGACGAACATCTCGATATTCTGGCAGAACTTGCAAGAGTATTCAGCAATCAAGACTTTTGCCAGGCTCTTCGGGAATCAGAATCCGAGGAAAAAATTTATCAATTACTGAGCAACCAGACCGCCACTTCTGCTGCATGAAGAATATAACCGTCCACGAGTTGACTACCCGGTTGCAACATCACCTGGAGCTCGACTGCAAGGGCGGCGAACATGGTAGCCATCGAACAATTCGTTCTACCTCAGAAAAAAATCCTGCGCAGACATCTTTAATCGGTCACCTCAATGTCATCCACCCTAACCAGATACAGGTTCTGGGTACCACCGAGCTGGCATATCTTGACCAATTAGGTAAAAATTCACGTCACGACACAATCCAGCAGCTGTTTTCCGATCTACATACCGTGATGGTAATCGTCGCAAATGGTGCCCAGATACCCTCTGAATTTATGCGTCTTGCTGATACTAATAATATCCCCTTATTCCAATGCCAAACCAGTAGCCACGAAGTCATTACCCATTTTCAATACCTGATGGGAAGCATGCTTGCTGAAACCACCGTTATTCATGGCGTTTTTATTGAGGTGCTCGGAACCGGTGTGTTACTGACCGGCGAGAGCGGCATAGGCAAAAGTGAGCTGGCTCTGGATCTGGTAAGCCGAGGGCATCGTTTGATTGCCGACGATGCACCAGAATTTTCTAAAATTGCACCCGATATCATTAATGGCGCATGCCCTCCTCTACTTAAGGAATTCCTGGAAGTCAGAGGACTGGGAATTTTGAATGTAAGGGCTATTTTCGGAGACAGCGCCATACGTACCAGCAAATATTTACGACTCATTATTTCACTGGAAAATTTAACAGATGAGCAGTTACGAAAAATGGACCGATTGCGTGGCAACAAAAAAAATCGCAAGGTACTTGGCATCAACATACCTGAAATAACCCTTCCCGTAGCACCGGGACGTAATCTCGCTGTTGCCGTTGAAACTGCAGTACGCAACCATAGCTTAATTAAAAAAGGCTATGATGCTGCGGAGGATTTTATTCATCGTCAGAACAATCTGGTACAAAAGACCTTATTATGAAACTACTTATCATTAGTGGTCTGTCCGGTTCGGGTAAAAGCATTGCACTTAATACCCTCGAAGATCTGGGCTACTACTGCATCGATAATCTACCAATCGGGATGCTGCCTTCCCTGATGGAACAATTGACCCATAATTGGGGAAAGAACCATGATTATTTGGCAGTCGGTATTGATGCCAGAAACAGTCATCAAGATTTTGATAACTTCTCCAGATGGCTGGAGAGTACAGCTACTCAATCACTGGAGATAGAGGTTCTCTATCTGGAAGCTGACAATCTTACACTGCTGAAACGATTCAGTGAAACTCGTCGCAGACATCCCCTGACAACCGGGGATATGTCATTAACAGATGCGATTAAGCTTGAGAGAGAGCTACTCTACCCCATTGCTTCTAATGCTGATCTGCTTATCGATACAACACATACCAATATTTATCAGCTTCGGGATGTAATTCGCAAGCGGGTTTCTGATGGTAATGAAGAAGCCATGTCTGTATTATTTCAGTCATTCGGTTTCAAGCATGGTGTCCCCACAGATGCAGATTATGTATTTGATCTACGTTGCTTACCCAATCCACATTGGGAAGCGAATTTGCGTCCATTCACGGGACGTGATGAGAAAGTAATTGAATACCTTAAGGATCAGCCATGGGTAGTCGAAATGAAAAAGCAAATCATTGACTTTTTGACCATCTGGCTACCCCGTTTCGAAAAAGAGAACCGTAGCTATATGACGGTTGCGATTGGCTGTACCGGTGGGCAACATCGATCCGTGTATATGGTGGAAACGCTGGCAGCCCATTTTAAACAATCTCGTAACAAAGTAATGATCAGACATCGGGAATTATCATGAAAGTCGGCCTGCTAATCATTACCCATAATAATATTGGTGAGCAATTACTGAAAACCGCGTCGATCATGTTGGGAAATAATCCGTTAAATACGGTCAATATGAACATAGATACCGATTGTGATCTTGAGCATTCTATGCAAAAAGCAAAATCCAGTATCACTGAATTGAATCAGGGCGATGGGGTGCTAGTGTTAACAGATATGTATGGCTCAACTCCTAGCAATATTGCTAACAGTCTGGCTGAAGATGGTAATGTCGTCGTCATTGCTGGTATTAACCTGCCAATGTTAATCCGTGCCATGAATTACCCGCGACTCAATCTCAAACAACTTGCCGATAAAGCTTTATCGGGAGGCCATGATGGCATTTTAATTTGTAAATAACATGATAAAAACCAATGTACAAATCATTAACAAACTCGGATTGCATGCGCGTGCAGCTGCAAAATTTGTCACCCTAGCTTCCAAGTTCTCCTGCCATGTTCAACTCGAGAAAAACACTCAGTCAGTGAATGGCAAAAGCATTATGGGTGTGATGATGCTTGCCGCCTCTAAAGGCACCAGCTTGGTACTCATCACCGATGGTAAGGATGAACAACAAGCTACTGTAGAGCTGAACGAACTGATTCAGCACCGCTTTGGAGAAAACGAATAGATTTGCCTGTGGACTCAATGTTCCTGACCTGATAATTGCCACAGCACGTTTGACAGAAGTCTCTGAAACCTGGAATAACTAATAAACCAACGGGGCGTTCTAATGATGCAAACGATCAAAGCCGAGGCTTACTAACCATGACAATGGTTATTAAAGGAATATCTGTATCACGCGGCATTGCTATTGGCAGGGCTCATAAACTGGAGCGTGGCCAGCTAGAGATCACAGAAACCTGTATCCCCAAAAAACTAATAGACGCTGAAGTCGCACGCTTACGAAGAGCGGTCGATACGGCAAAAAATCAGCTCAAGCAAATCCGCAAAAAAATCCCGCGCAATACCCCAAACGACATTGCTGACTTCATTGATGCACACTTGCTGATGATGAGTGATTCAGCCCTGTCAGAGGCACCGGAACAAATTATCAGAACTCAGTACTGTAGTGCTGAATGGGCTTTAAAACTACAGCTCGATACGTTAGTCAGCGTGTTTGACGAAATGGATGACGCCTATCTGAAAACCCGACGTGATGATGTTATTCATGTAGTAAATCGGATATTGCGTATTCTCACCAACAAAGAAGATGACTTACCACTACAAGCGAGCAGTAACCCGGTCAAAGACAAGATTATAATCGCCGATGATCTGACGCCTGCTGATATTGTTTTGCTTCAGCATCAAGGCATGATTGCTTTCATTACAGAATCAGGCGGCCCACTTTCTCATACCGCTATTCTGGCTCGGAGTCTGAATCTGCCTGCATTGGTAGGCGTTCATTATGCAAAGCGATATATCCGTAATGATGAAGAGATTATTGTCGATGGTGACCAGGGAGTTGCCCTAGCCGCAGTCTCAAGTCCAATCAAACTGTTTTACAGTGACAAAAACCTGGCCAACGAAAAATACTTTTCGTCGTTAACAGGCTTAAAAGATAAAATTGCTGTGACCAAGGATGCCGTTAGAATCAAGCTGTGCGCCAACGCAGAACTACCGGAAGATATATCCGCACTCAGCGATATCTATGTCGATGGTATAGGGTTATTTCGTTCAGAATACTTATTCATGAATCGTGACAGTTTGCCGGATGAAGAAGAACAGTACATCGCATACAAAAAGATGATCGCATCAATGAATGGCCAACCGGTGACCATTCGAACGCTGGATCTAGGTGCTGACAAAAAACTGAAATCCATGCAATACCACGAGTGTCCCACCAATCCTGCCCTGGGCTTGCGTGCCATCCGCTTGTGTTTGAATGATTCTTCCTTATTCATGCCGCAGCTTCGTGCAATCCTGCGTGCATCAGCTCACGGCAGTGTTCGCATGATGATTCCAATGCTCACCAATACCCAGGAAGTCCTGCAAGTAAAAGCCATCCTGAAAGAAATCAAAAGTGAGTTCAGCAGAAATGGTGTCGCTTTTGACATGAATATGCCGGTAGGAGGCATGATCGAGGTGCCTGCTGCTGCGATATCCGCACACTTGTTTGCCAGACATCTCGACTTTCTGTCAATTGGTACCAATGATTTAATTCAATACACATTGGCAATAGACCGAATTGATGAAGATGTGAATTATCTTTATCAACCCAGCCATCCTTCTGTGCTGCAATTGATTCATAAAGTGCTGCAAGCAGGCGTGAAAGCGGGCATCCCTGTGGCGATGTGTGGAGAAATGGCAGGTGACCCTGATCTGACTCGCTTGTTACTCGGTTTAGGTTTGCGTGAATTCAGCATGCAAACCAATGCGCTACTTGAGGTTAAAAATATTATTAATCATTCCAGCATTAAAAAACTGGGTAAAACCTGCAATGATATTTTAAAGTGCGAACATGCTGATGAAATCAACCATCGGATTGAAAAACTCAATTCAAGAAAGCATTAAATCTAGCTTTCAGACTTGGCGCGCCCATTCATTCTTAAAATAAATCAATTTGTCGACAGCAGGCATAGACCTGCGTATTGATAATGGTTAAACTCTGCTGCAGCTGACCACTTCAAAGCAGATGCATCATCATGACCGAAGCCCTACAGTCAGAGAACACGCCTGAACAGCATCTGGATTCTTTCCGAGAAGCCTTAAAACACGGAAAAAATCAGCATATCTGGAGAATGTTGTCAGATTTGCATCCTGCAGAAATCGCCCACGTACTTGAATCCCTGCCCACTAACGAACGCCAATTTGTCTGGAAAATGGTTAATCCGGATGATGAAGGCGATATTTTATTATTTGTTAATGACGAAGTCCGCGCGGGACTCATCAAGGACATGGATAGCTCCGAGCTCATCGCAGCCACTGACGGCATGGATATGGATGACCTGGCTGACCTGCTCAATGATTTACCTGATGTTGTTATCAAGGAAGTTCTGTATTCACTTGATAAACAGGATCGCCAGCGACTTGAGTCTGTACTGTCCTATCCGGAAGACAGTGCAGGTGGCCTCATGGACGTGGACACAGTCACTGTTCGTGCGGACGTCACACTGGATGTCGTGATGCGATATTTGCGATTGCGTGGCGAGTTACCTGCCTTCACTGATAAATTAATCGTCGTCAATCGCTATGATATGTACCTGGGCTATCTGGATTTGGCGAAAATACTGACCAGTGATCCTGGGCTCACTGTCGCGGATATCATGAGCATTGAAATGGAACCTATTCCTGTCTCGCTGGAAGCTCATGAAGTGGCACGACTGTTTGAAAAACGTGATTTGATTTCCTCTCCGGTAGTTAATCATGAAAACCGCCTGATTGGCCGCATAACCATTGATGACGTTGTCGATGTCATTCGTGATGAAGGCGACCACTCATTAATGAGTATGGCGGGTATGCATGAAGAAGACGATATGTTCGCCCCCGTTATCAGTAGCGCAAGAAGACGCGCTGTATGGCTGGGGATAAATCTTCTCACAGCTTTTTTAGCCGCCTGGGTGATCGGGCTATTCCAGTTAACACTGGAAAGAGTGGTTGCATTGGCAGTACTGATGCCCATCGCTGCCAGCATGGGCGGGATTGCAGGAACTCAGACTCTGACGCTGGTTATCCGCGGTATGGCCCTTGGACACATCAGTAAATCTAACTCGCGATGGCTACTTTATAAAGAAGCGGCTGTAGGCGCCCTCAATGGGATCGTATGGGCAATCGTGGTCGCAACCATTGCCATCTTGTGGTTTGGAAATGTGATGATTGGTGCTTTTATCGGGGCTGCGATGCTAATCAATCTGGTATTTGCAGCGATCGCTGGTTTCAGTATTCCGCTCCTGTTGAAGCGGCTGAATATTGATCCCGCTCTCGCTGGCAGCGTTATTTTAACGACAGTCACCGATATCATCGGCTATATCGCATTCCTTGGCATGGCCACACTCTATTTTCTTTAAACTGGGTAGCTTCCCATAGCTGTCTTTAGTCACCCGCGATTGTCATGTTCTCAACGAGAACTGAACCGGTATGTATGTTGCCGCGCAGATCAACATCGTTGGAAATCTGGATAATGTTTTTGAACATATCCCTCAGATTGCCAGCAATGGTTATTTCTTCCACAGGATGAACAATCTCTCCATTTTCCACCCAGTAGCCAGCAGCACCTCGAGAATAATCACCCGTTACAATGTTAATACCTTGACCCATTAACTCCGTCACAATCAGACCTGTATTCATTTGCTTTAGCAGATCTTCAAAATCTGAATCACTGCTCTGAATCTGTAAATTATGGACACCACCGGCATTACCGGTTGTCTCCATACCCAGCTTACGTGCGGAATAACTACTCAGCACATACCCTTGCAGAATACCTTTATCAATGATCGAACGTGATGTTGTCTGTACGCCTTCCTGATCGTAGGCTGCACTGCCGATGGCTTTTGCGAGATGGGGTTGCTCGCTGATTTGCATATAATCCGGAAAAATCTGTTTACCGAGGTGATCGAGCAGGAAACTGGATTGTCGATAAAGATTACCCCCGGAAATGGCGCTGATAAAATGCCGAAATAAACTGGACGCGACTTCTGCCTGAAAAATAAGTGGCACCCGCATGGTTTTTAATTTACGGGCATTGCGTCTTTTCAAAGTGCGTTGGGCAGCACGATGACCGACGACGTCGGCAGCGTCCATGTCGTTAGCATCCCTAGCCATCGTATACCAGTAATCACGTTGCATACCATTGTCGTCATCGGCAATGACACTGGCACTGATACTATGGCGTGTTCCATTGTAAGCACCAACAAATCCATGGCTGTTACCATAAACGCTAAAGCCCGAACGGGTCGAGACGGTGGCCCCCTCTGAGTTAGTGATCCCTTCATGAGAGCGCGCTGCCTGTTCACATTGTTTGGCTACATCAATTGCCTGTTCAGCATCCAGCCCCCATGGGTGAAACAAATCAAGATCTATAATTTCTTTTGCCATACGATCAGCATCAGCCAGGCCTGAATAAGGGTCTTCCCCGGCATATTTCGCTATGGCGATGGCAGCCTGAACCACATCCTCAATAGCCTGAGGGCGCCAGTCGGAGGTGCTGGCAGAGCCTTTTTTGTGGTCCAGATAGACCGTAACCCCCAGGCTACGATCCCGATTGTATTCGAGGGTCTCCACTTCATCCATCCGCACTGTTACATTGAGACCGGAAGAAAAACTCATACCAGCTTCGGCTGCGCTAGCGCCGTGCTGTTTTGCCATATCAAGCGCCTGACTGACCAGGTTAGTTAGCTGCTGCTGATCAGGTAGATCTGCGCCCGGTTTTACTGACATGTTATACTCCCTTGAATAACAGATTAAATTTTAAGTGTATTGTTTATGTCCAAACCCGAAGATTCAGACGTCATTCCAGAAAAAAGTAAATCACAAAAAAAACGTGAGGCTTTGGCGCTGCAGGACATGGGCACCGAACTCACGCAGTTAAGTGAGGAACAACTTCAGTCTATCTCCTTACCAGAAAAACTGTATGACGCAATCATAATAGCTAAAAACATCCGCCAGCACGGTGGACAGAAGCGGCAATTACAGTTTATTGGCAAACTCATGCGGGATATCGATCCTGAACCCATTCAACTCGCGCTAAAAGCGATACAGCGTCAACGTGCAATTCAGACAAAAAAGCATCATCAGATTGAGCATTGGAGAGACCAGCTACTCCTGCATTCTTCTGAAGCCATAGCCGAGTTGGCCGCCGAATTTCCGCAACTGGAGAGACAATACATCCATCAACTCGTACGCAATGCCGATCAAGAAAAACAACAGCAAAAACCACCTAAATCTGCGCGTAAACTGTTTCGTTATCTACAGCAATTATCTGCGCCATCCAGCGATTAAACGCCAGTCCCGCCAACGGTAATACCATCGATTCTCATGGTGGGTTGTCCGACACCGACTGGCACACTTTGGCCTTCTTTACCACATGTGCCAACACCATCATCGAGCTGCAAGTCATTAGCCACCATGCTCACCCGCGTCATGACTTCAGGCCCATTTCCGATCAGGGTCGCTCCTTTTACAGGGCGCGTTACCTTACCATTTTCTATGAGGTAGGCTTCACTGGCTGAAAAAACAAACTTACCAGAAGTGATATCCACCTGGCCTCCGGCGAAATTAACCGCATACAAGCCATTATCGACAGAAGCAAGCACCTCTTCCGGATCATGCTTTCCAGCCAACATATACGTATTCGTCATTCTTGGCATGGGCAGATGAGAAAAAGATTCACGGCGACCATTCCCGGTAGGTGCGACACCCATCAATTTTGCATTTAGCTTGTCCTGCATATAACCTTTGAGAATACCATTTTCAATTAACACTGTATTCTGTGTCAGCGTACCTTCATCATCAATATTCAAGGAACCACGGCGTTTTTCCATCGTACCGTTATCTACTACCGTGCAATGTTCCGATGCGACTTTTTCGCCTATTCGTCCTGCAAAAGCGGAACTGCCTTTGCGATTGAAATCACCTTCGAGACCATGCCCGACGGCTTCATGTAACAAAACTCCTGGCCAGCCGGGTCCCAGGACAACGGTCATCGTTCCTGCTGGTGCTTCCACTGCGTCCAGATTTAATAGTGCCTGCCGAACTGCTTTACGCGCATACTCCATCCCGCGTTGTTGTTCAACAAAGTAATCATAGGCGAATCGACCACCACCGCCAGCACTGCCCTGCTCACGGCGACCCTGATGTTCGACAATCACACTCACATTCATACGAACGAGCGGTCTGACATCGGCCGATAAAGCGCCGTCGCTATTTGCGACAAGAATAACTTCATGAACGCCGGATAAACTCACTACCACCTGCTTGACACGATGATCAAGTCGGCGTGCTTCAGCATCAGCGTCTTTTAATAGTTGCAGCTTATTCTCGGTTGTCAAAGAATCAAGTGGGTCATTTTGCATATATAAATCATGACCAACCGTTGTCTTCCATGCCTGTAGCGTTCCCTGTGAACCGGAACGTGCAATAGCACGGGCAGCTTTTGAAGCTTGCATCAATGCCGGCATAATGATTTCATCTGAATAAGCGAATCCAGTTTTCTCACCACTGATAGCACGAACGCCAACGCCTTGTTCGATATTATAACTGCCCTCTTTGACAATACCGTCTTCCATCACCCAGGACTCATGTCGTTGGACTTGAAAATAAACATCGGCCATATCGATGGCATTACCCAATGTATTGTCCAGTATTTTATTCAGATCTTCATCGACCAGTCCGGCGGGCATTAAAATTGTCTGTCGCGCAATATCGAGTAATTCTGCCATAGTAGGTCCTGTTAAAAATGCGTTATGTTCCAGGTACTGGAGGTTAGAACATCCTGAAGGTTTTCAGTTCAGTGTTAATTTACTTACTCAGTCTGAGTCGTGAAGTGGAGACTATTTATCCTGTTGGATAAACGTATTAACCTTACAATAAAGACGTCTATGTTCAACAGCTGGAAAGATTTTGCGTAAATTCAAAACCCGCTCCAGATCGATATCTGATTTGACGATGCCACCCCCTTTCGACAAGCGATTGAGAATAACACCCCAAGGGTCAACAATCATACTGTCACCATAGGTTTCTCGGCCACTGGCATGATAACCACCTTGTGCCGCTGCAATCACATAGGATTGATTTTCAATGGCTCGAGCACGCAGCAGGACTTCCCAGTGCGCCTTGCCCGTAATCGCCGTGAAGGCAGATGGGATCACCAGTATCTCCACGCCTTTATCGACCATGTCCCGAAATAGCTCAGGGAATCGAAGATCATAACACACTGCCATTCCGAGTTTCCCGAATGGTGTGTCAACAACCACAGTTTCTGTTCCAGGCTCAATGGTTTCAGATTCATTGTATTGTTCACCGCTACCTGGCACACCCACATCGAATAAATGAATCTTGTCATAGCGGGCTGCAATCTGGCCTTCCGCATTATAGAGTAAGCATGCTGCTCGTATACGGGATTTATCCTCTGTCTCCATGGGTATGGTGCCCGCAACAATCCAGAGACCATGTTTTTTTGCCTGGTTGGACAAAAAGTTTTGAATTTCACCTCCACTCTCAGATTCCTTGATAGCCAGCTTATCGGTTTCCTTATGACCCATAATGGCAAAATTTTCCGGTAAAACGATTAACTCAGCACCTTCTGCTGCTGCGTTCTCTATTAAGCGCTGCGCTTCCAACAGATTTGCACTGACATTTGGACCTGATGCCATTTGTACAGCCACAACTACAGTCATTAAGACCACTCCTTCATTTGAAAAGACTCAGCTTTAACGAGAGATCATCTCCTGGATTCTCTTTAAGTTGGATCCTTGTAGATGGTACGCCCAGTGCAACCAGCCAGTCCCTTAATTCATTCGCCCATAAGGTACCTGATTCAGTTGCCGGAAACGCTACCAGCAGTGTTGAGTGCTGCAGCTCATTCATAGCGCTAACCGTTTCAGAAAGTGGCTTTATTTCAAGCAGTCGCAAACCCGACCGTGGACTGGCCCAGGTCTCAGCACTGATTTGCCAGTTCTGTGCATAGACCGATGCCGTCAAAAGGTGACTGACAATCATCACATATGACAAATATTTAAGCTGTGATATAGGCCATCTGCAGGGCAAGAATTTTTTTATCAATTGATTCATAAATAATTCGGTTAATTTTACGTGAATTTGCAGTAATCGCCAAAATTAATCTATTAATATGGATATTTTTTTCATTTACTGCTCAATGCTTTGGACGTTGATGACTGGATCACTCCAAGGTCCCGTGACAGTGTATTTAGTCCTAGATAATTCATTGATTTTTTTACGTAA
>Ga0316205_10002794_pt1 | contig 17452 bp, 15 predicted proteins | sample 3monthpyrite_MG_FD_204941 | JGI IMG/M metagenome (GOLD analysis project Ga0316205, IMG submission 204941) | Microbial mat bacterial communities from mineral coupon in-situ incubated in ocean water Damariscotta River, Maine, United States -... | ecosystem: Environmental > Aquatic > Marine >... | reverse complement strand
TATTAAAGCCATTAAATCGCCTTTAGGTAAAAATACCGATATTAATAAAAATGTGTGGGGGGAGCTGACTTCAGTTCGCCAGTGGAAGCGCACCGCGGTTTCCAGCACTACCACTGCCACTGCCACTACCACTACCACTAAAAGCTTGTTAGATCATAACTCACTTTCAAAAGCTGAAGACAATCGCACTAATACGATTAAGACCTTAGCATTAGGCAATTGGTCATCAAATAGACTAATTATTGGTCCGGGACCTGATCCAATTTGTGATCCGCCAGCAACCCAGGCAATACGCAGTTCGTCATCAAATAGGCTACTGATTAGTCCGGAACCTGATCCAATTTGTGACGATGATCCACCACCTCCGCCACCACCAACTTATGTGACCGTCAGTGAAGAGCGCTTTTATTATTATGATAATAATCGTCGTTTATGTCGCATCAGTGAGCCGGATGTTGGCGATACGTTATATCAATATGATGCTTCAAATTGGCTCATGGCCTACCAAAAAGGTGCGGCTAAAGGCAGCAGCTGCACTACCCCTGGCGGCACGGCAAAGGTCACTTTAACCAGAGACGGTGTCGGCCGTATTACAAAACGTGATTATGCACATTATGCCACCCCGGATATTAACAAAACCTTTGATAAAAATGGTAACCTATTAAGCGTTAATCGAGGTGGTATTAATTGGAGCTATATCTATAACACTCTTAACATGCCGACATCGGAGCGTCTTTTAGTGGATGGTCGCCCCTACAATATAGGCTATCAATATAATAATGATGCGGCCCTAACCCAAACCACATTACCCAGTGGACGAGCGGTTAATTTTAACCCGGATGGACTCGGCAGGCCCAGAGAAGCGCGTGTCGGCACCACTTATTATGCTAGATATATTGATTATCACGCGAGTGGACAAGTTGATAGTTTTGACTACGGTAATGGTTTTGCCTATCAGCAGCAACTCAATGCACGCTTATTACCATCTCGATTATTAGCCACCAAAGACAGTACTAAAGCGCTTGATATCAGTTATGGCTACAATAAAAGCAAGCTCATCACCTCGATGACCGATAACGCTGTTAGCGGCAACAACCGCAACATGACCTATGATGCACTTGAGCAAATTACCAGTGCCTCCGGGCCTTGGGGCAACGCATCTTACACTTACGACGGTTTAGGCAATATCTTAACCAAACATTTAGGCAGTCGCAACATCACCCTCAGTTACAGTCAAAATAGAGTCTCTCGCTCAGTTGATACGGGCGGCATGGGCGGCGATACAGGCACTCGCAACTTTTCCTACGATTCTAGAGGCAACACCATACAGGCCGGTAATCTTAATTTTACCTATGACTATGCCGATCAGCCGATCACCGTTTCGGGCGACTCAAATGGCCAGTACCAGTATGATGGCAACTTAAAACGCGTTAAATCATTCATTAACGGCAAAACCATTTACAATGTTTACAATCTTGCCGGTAAACTTATTCATATTGATAACCGCGGCAGCAATATAGAACCCGATTATATAGAAACCGATTATATTTCCATTGGTAGCATGACCGTTGCCAGAATTGAAAATGATAGTCCCATCTACTTGCACCATGACAGTTTGGGCAGCCCTGTTTCAGGCACCAATGCAGCAGGTACCGTTAAATGGAGTGAGCGTTATACCCCTTATGGGATCACTATAGATAATGACGCCAGTAATAAAGACCAAGCAGGTTTCACCGGTCATATTAAAGACGGCGATACCGGGTTGACTTATATGCAGGCGCGATATTATGATCCGGTGATTGGGCGATTCTATTCGAATGATCCGGTTGGGTATCGGGATGTGAATTCGTTTAATCGATATACTTATGCGAATAATAATCCGTATAAGTATACTGATCCAAACGGTGAGTCTCCTCTTTTAGCTACAGCGGCAATTGGTGCAGCGATAGGTTTTGTTAGCTCTTACGCCAGTCAAAAATTCACAGGAGACGGCAACGTAAATTGGTCCACTGTTGCAGCAGCGACAGCTAGTGGTGCAGTTATAGGGCTAACGGCAGGACTTGCCGTTCCCGAAGTTGCTGCGTTAGGTTTCACAGGAGTTCAAGCAGCAACGGTAGTTGGTCTTCAAACTGCTCCTGCTGCTCTCGTAGGTGGAGCGATTACTCAAGCTGTTGAAAATTCAGCAAATGGTGATCCAATAGAACAAGGAGTACTTAAAGCGGCAGCTATAAGTGCTGCTGGGACTGTAATTGGCGGTGTTGCTGGAGATAAAATAGTGAGATCTCTAACATCTTCTAATATTGCAGGTAATACTGGCAAGCTTGTTGGCGGACAAGCGACGGGCGATTTCATAGAAGGAACGATTCAAGAGGCTGCGACTCAAGGAGCGTCTAGTGTATGCTCTGGAGAAAATTGTGACTAATCAATTAAAACCACTGTTAGTTGGTATTGCTACGGGTACGTTTTTTGTTTTGTTAATTTATTTAACATCGTATATTTTAGCTATTTTTTTTACACCTAAACTTAGTTTTAGTATATTTTTAACATCAGAGCTATATCTAGATATATTAAACAGTACGAGGTTTCTTGTGTTTTATGCAGCGGTTCTAATTATTTCAATAGCAGTTAGCTTCAAAGAAAGAAATAATAAAAAAACAAATGGTAACAATGAATGAATTGGCTTGCTATGAATTTCCAGCGCGGTAGATACTCTGTTAAATAGCGCGGTTGGGTTAGTTTTATCAACCCAACAACAATAGTGTAGCCGTCGCCGCTTCTATCATACTTTTTACCGATTTAAACATCGAACGATTTGGTATGATCTGAGCGGTTTTTCGTCACTGCCATCATATAAAAAATCAACTCAACCACGTTAAAATCATACTTTTTCCCATCATAACCTATTTTCGGGCATCACTTTTTTCTGTTTAGAAAAAAATAAAAATGAGATATTTTTGGCTGGCTCAATGATTTTTGATTCAATCACCGAGTCAGTTTTTAAAATATTTCAGGCAAAGTTTCGGCGTCCTGCTCCCGCCCCTTGCCTAAAAGCACCTACTCTTAGTACCTACGTCCTTTAGGCAACCTGTTGTTTGATCAATTCATCATGACTGCGCCAGTGAGACTGGATCAAGACTTCTTTGACGTGACAGATATGCAGAAAAACTCATCAAAATAAAAAGCCCGAAAAAGATATCCTTTAACGGGCTGCAAAACTTGTCAATCAACTGTTACTTATTCAGCAATAAGCCCTCGACTTTTAAGCAAATATTTAGCATCAGGTTCTTGTCCTCTAAACTGGCGATACAATTTCATAGGATCATCAGTGCCACCTTTTGATAAAACATTCGCCCTGAAAGCTTCAGCCGTAGCCTGATCAAATATTCCTTTTTCTTTAAACGCATTAAACGCATCAGCGGCTAAAATTTCAGACCAGATATAACCATAATATCCGGAAGAATACCCACCGGCGAAAATGTGAGAGAAATAAGTTGAACGATAGCGCGGCGCAATTTGTGGGATTAGTCCTAAATCAGTTAATACTTTTTCCTCAAATTTATTAGCATCTTTCACTTCAGAATCCGTTTGTGTATGCCACGCCAAATCTAATAACGAGGCCGCCATATATTCGGTAGTAGCAAATCCTTGACCATACTTCGCAGCGGCTTGAATTTTCTCAATTAATTTTTGAGGAATAACTTCACCGGTTTTATAATGACGAGCAAACTTAGCCAATACTTCTGGCTCGTACATCCAATTTTCGAGAACTTGCGAAGGAAATTCTACAAAATCTCTTGGCACGGATGTACCGGCTTGAGAAGGATAAATTCCATTCGATAAAAACCCATGTGCCGCATGCCCAAACTCATGGAACAATGTGCTCGCTTGTCCAAAAGTCAACAGCGTGGGTTTATCACCAGTTGGTTTAGGATAGTTTAATACATTAACAATAATAGGCTTTACAAATTCTCCTTTTTCATCAACATACTGACTACGATAGGCATTCATCCAAGCGCCACCACGCTTTGATTCACGTACATAATGATCGGTTAAATACAATCCGATCAATTCGCCATTTTTGTAATAAACTTCGAAGATTCGAACATCTTCATGGTAAACAGGCAGATCTGTTCTTTCCTTAAAAGTCATGCCGTAAAGTTTATTAACCGTGTAAAAAACACCTTTTAAAGTATCTTCCAATGAAAAATAAGGTTTGGTCTGCTCTTCATCTAAATCGTATCGCTGTTTACGAATTTTTTCAGAAAGATATCGCCAATCCCACGCCTCGACTTTATAGTTACCGTCTTCTGCGTCAACCATTGCCTGCATATCTTTTAATTCATTTTTAGCCTGCTCTAACCCTGCCGGCCAGATTTTGTTAAGTAGTCCATAGACATTCTCTGGATTCTTGGCAGTGTTGTTTTCAAGTACAAAGTGAGCGTGAGATTTATAACCTAACAGTTGAGCTTTTTGTGCTCTTAAAGCAGCAATTTCAGCAACAATTTTCTTGTTATCATTGGCGTTATTGTTATCACCACGATGGGTATAACCCTTCCACATTTTTTCACGAAGTTCGCGATTATCTGAATACATCAAAAAAGGTGTTTTACTTGGACGGTGAGTCGTAAATACCCATTTTCCTGGTTGGTCCCTTTTGACCGCTTCGGCTGCTGCTGCCTCGATCAAATGATCTGGCAACCCTGCCAGGTCTTTTTTGTTTTCAACCACTAGTTCAAAGTTGTTTGTTTCTGCTAAAACATTGTCTCCAAATTCAATCCCCAGCTTGCTTATTTTCGCATTAAGGCTTCTTAAGGTTTGCTTGTCTGTTTCATTAAGACCAGCGCCACCACGAATAAATTGTTTGTAACGGTCAACTAATAACTTTTTTTGATCTACTCGTAAATCAAGAGAGTCCATTGATTTATAGACGGTTTCGACCCGTTTAAAAAGCTCCGGGTTCAGGTTTTGATCGTCATTCAACCCCGCTAAACGAGGACCGATATCTTTGGATAAAGCTTTTAACTCGTCATTGGTATGGGCACTGGTTAAGTTATAAAAAACGCTCGCTACTTTAGTTAATAACTTTCCACCATATTCTAACGCAACCACGGTATTTTCAAAGGTCGGTTCGTCGGTATTGTTGGCAACCGTCTGAAGTTCAGCCTTAGCTTCTTCAATGGCTTTGTCGAAGGCTGGTGCGTAATGCTCGTTTGTTATCTTGTCAAATGGAGGAATGCCGAATGGCGTATCATAATCCTTAAAAAACGGATTTGTTTCGCTATTGGTCGTAGATGCAGGTGCGACGACTTCTGTTTTAGAAACTGCCTGGGTTGCCTCTTTTGATTCATTATTGTCGTTGTTACAACCCACAACTAGCGTGGACATAACCATTGACACAATGGTCAGTTTTCTCATTATATTTCCCCTCGTTCTTAGTTTATTTGTATGTTTGATTAATTAAAGTCAGAATTTTTTATCTGTTATAAGCTGCTCGTCTGTTTCCTGGTTTTTTGGTCGTATTTGCCATTTCAACACAGACGCTCTTAACGACCGCCATTTTTAACACAGCGGAATCAGCGCTTCAACGTTAAAATTGTAACCAAACGCTGAATAGTCCGGATTAAAACCAGCTTATTTCTTCTTTGCTTAAGTAGCGCCAGTCTCCAACGGCCATTTCGTCTTCAATAATAAGCCGCCCAATTGATTGTCGATGCAGGCCAATGACATGATTGCCTACCGCTGCCAACATGCGTTTAACTTGATGATATCGGCCTTCCGTGATGGTCAGAGAGATCACCTTTTCACTGATTGTCTCGGTAATCGCCGGTAAGGTTGGATTGTCGCTGTCCTTGAGAATAACCCCCCTTGTTAATTTTTGCCGTTGTTCGCTCGAAACAGCCTCGCTAGTACTTACAATATACCTTTTTTCATAGCGATGCTTAGGCGATGTCACTCTGTGAGTCCATTGACCGTCGTTACTTATTAACACTAAACCGCTGGTATCAACATCCAGTCGGCCCGCAAAGTGTAAATTTGCTAAACTAATGGTATCGAGTAAATTGAGTGCACTCGGATATTGCTCATCTTTGGTCGAACAAATGTAGCCTTTCGGTTTGTTTAGCAGAATATATTGCTGCTGCACATAGCAAAGAGCACGACCAAATAGTTCGATAGATTGCTGATCAGAAATTAATAATCCCGTTGATTTACAGATGTCCTGATCAACTGAAACCTTGCCCGAAATGATCAATTTTTTCGCTTTGGAACGCGGTATATCAGCCGCTTTAGCGACAAATTTATCGAGTCTCATTAGCTATGACTTGATTGACTAAAGAGCAAATAAGAACTAACTGCTAAAGTTAAAAGCATAGGTTTTACCAGCGTTCGACAGCGTCTAAATCGCTTTGTTTAGATTGGACCCAGAGTTCGTGATTGATCCCATTATTAGAATAGTGCTCCTTTTTCCAGAAGGTCGCTCTATTCTTAAGGTAATCCATAATAAATTCAGCCGATTCAAAGGCTTCTTTGCGGTGTAAACCACAGGTGCCTACAAAAACGATTGGCTCGCCCGGCGTTAAGTAACCCACACGATGAGCCACCAAAACTCGATTTAAACTCCATCTTTTTATGGCCTGGACGATAATTTCATCTAAAAGTGATTCTGTCATACAGGGATAATGTTCGAGCGTCATACCGACAAGATTTTGTTCCTCGTGGGATACTCTGACGTTACCGGTAAAAATCACCGAAGCGCCACTCTCCCCTTGATTAGACTGAACTCGATGATTTAAATCAGCGATAGCCAATGGTTCATCGGATATGATAATTTGTTTAGCGGCTTGCATCGATTTATCCACCAGTTACCGGCGGAAAAAATGCTATTTCATCACCTTGCTTAAGAACTGTTGTCATTTCGGCCATTTGCTGATTACAAGCAACCTTAACCGTTTTTTTAGCCTCGGAAAATACGGCGTACCAGTCAGCACCTCGATTTGCCAATACACCGCACAACGAATCAATGGTTGCGCCATCATCTAATTGATGTTCAATTTCCGAACACTTTAACCGCTCTTTAAAACTGGCAAAAAAGAAAATTTTTATTTTGATCATTACGACTTTCCAAACATTTGAGTTTTTACTGCTAACTATTCAGCCTGCCGCTTCCATTCCCCGGATTTGCCACCGGATTTGGTTTCTAACTGTATGTCAGAAACAATCATGGCCTTGTCGACCGCTTTGCACATATCATAAATGGTCAATCCTGCTACAGACGCCGCACATAAAGCTTCCATTTCAACGCCAGTTTGGCCAGATACTTTACACTGAGTGCTAATTCGAATGGCGTTATTATCCCAATCAGGAGTCAATTCCACCTTGATCGAAGTCAACATTAACGGATGGCACAAAGGAATCATATCGGAAGTCTTTTTAGCCGCCTGAATGCCTGCAATTCGCGCAACAGCCAAAACATCGCCCTTTTTATGCTTGCCTTCAACAATCATTTTAAGCGTTTCATTAGACATTTTTACCTGCGCCGATGCACGAGCGATCCGAGTAGTCATCGCTTTTTCGCCAACATCCACCATTTGTGCTTCGCCTTTTTCGTTTAAATGGGTAAAATGGGCCATATTATTTATTTCTTCCTACATTATTGGTGTTACTAAATGGATCAAATCCATGTCACTGTTGCCGCTATTATAGAGCGAAACGGTCATTATTTGTTAGTAAAAGAGCGAGCAAGCTCCGGCGATATCGTTTTTAATCAGCCAGCGGGCCATGTGGAATTAAAAGAATCCTTAATTGATGCAGTCATTCGAGAAGTTTTAGAAGAAACCGGATTAGACTTCGCCCCAACTGAATTAATAGGAACTTACCTTCTAAGCCCTGCCGCAAATGGCAAAACGTATTTACGTTTTTGTTTTATCGGCGATATTAGCGAGGAGCAACAAGCCAAGCCTCAAGATCCGGAAATTCTGGATGCATTGTGGTTCAAACTCGAACAGATCACTGCTTTATCAAAAAAAGAACTTCGCAGCGCGCTGGTTCTACAATGTCTGGACGATTATCTAAGTGGAAAACGCATTCCAATAGAATCTGTTAGCTTTTATAGTGATGAACATCAACTGGCCGATGAATGCTATAATTCGCTCTGCAAATAACTGATCACCTCTACGTTAAGCCTAAAATTCTCATGAATAATCAATTAAATACAACATCGCCAACCAGCGGCGATGCAATAAAGCCTGTTGACCCCTCTTCAATTACGGTAGTTGTCGGAATGTCCGGTGGTGTCGACTCATCTGTGGCAGCCTACCTGCTCAAACAACAAGGTTACCAGGTGATTGGCGTATTCATGAAAAACTGGGAAGAAGACGATACTGATGATTATTGTTCTGCTGCAGAAGATATGGCCGATGCAAAGTCTATTGCTGACAAACTGGATATCCCATTTAAAACGATTAATTTTTCTGCTGAATATTGGGACCGAGTTTTCGAGTACTTTTTAGAGGAATATCGTTCTGGTCGTACCCCGAACCCTGACATTATGTGTAATAAAGAGATCAAGTTTAAGGCTTTTCTAGATTACGCAGTGGTATTGGGCGCGGAATATATCGCCACCGGTCACTATGTCAGAGTCGATCGCTCAAGCGGCTCTTCGTTAATGCTACGAGGGGTCGATGGCAACAAAGACCAAAGTTATTTTTTATACACGCTCAATCAAGATCAACTCTGCAAATCGATGTTCCCGGTTGGCGAATTAGAAAAACCAGAGGTTAGAAGAATCGCAGAAGAACAAGGATTTGTAACCGCTGACAAAAAAGACAGTACCGGCATTTGTTTTATTGGTGAACGAAAATTCAAAGATTTTCTGGAACAATATATTCCTGCTCAACCTGGGAATATAGAAGACGACCGAGGTAAAGTCATCGGTAAACATTCAGGATTAATGTATCACACCCTTGGCCAGAGAAAAGGCATTGGTATCGGTGGATTAGCAGACGCTAGTGAAGAGCCATGGTATGTGGTCGCAAAAGATTTACAAAGAAACGTCTTAATTGTAGGTCAAGGTCATAACCATCCGCTTATGTTAAGCCATGGTTTAATCGCCTCTCAACTCCATTGGGTAGAGCCCGAGAATATTTCGGACAAATTTCGTTGCACCGCCAAATCCCGTTATAGACAGCAAGATTTTGATTGCCAGGTAGAAAGAATGGATCAAGATAACTGGCGGATAACTTTTGATGAAAAACAAAGAGCAGTGACGCCCGGTCAATCCGTTGTTCTATATCAGGATGAGCAATGCCTTGGCGGTGGTATTATCGATACGATATTACAAGATTAAATCCCTTTTATCGAAAAGGGCAATAAACCTAAAATTATTTTAACCAGGAATAAATCAGACTTAATGAGCATCAATCAACAAACCATCGATCAGGTCGTCGCGCTAGCTGGGCTATCACAATCAATACGAATCGTTCAGCATATCGCGTGGAAAGGAGAAACCAATCAAACGGATTTTAAGGCAGTAGTCGCTAGTCTTTTGAGAGTTGATTCGCAATCAGCGATTGCGGTTTTTGGTGGCAGTTTTGAAGTCAGCTCCGGTTTAAGATTATTAAAACAACAGTTAGATACCACCAATAATAATAAAGATCCTGAATTTGTGAGCATTGTCATTAACCTGCTAAGTCTGCATAAACAGCTTACTAATAACGCCCGATTAATGGATAAATTATCATCCTATATGGCTAAGTTGTCAGCAAAATATGCCGATGAAAATTTCTATCAGGATGACGAATTATTCAAACAACTGCTACAAGACTGTTCTGAAGCATACAAAGAAACCCTGTCTAAATTAACCAACAGGATACAGGTCAAAGGCGAACCCAAGTATTTAAAACCCATGGAAAATCAAGTTCAGGTGAGAGCTGCTTTATTGTGCGCCATTAGAAGTGCCTTTTTATGGCGCCAGTCAGGTGGTTCACGTTGGCATTTTTTGCTTAAGAAAAAAGCACTTTTACAGGCAATTAACCATCTTTTGAGCAATCCGCAGAAACAATAGAGCAGCAAAAAGCTACTTTGTCGACAATATTGCGGTTATTTATTTACATAAAGGTAAAATAACGCTATATTGTCGACAATCATTAATACTAAAATCAAACTCACAATCGTGTCAAGAATTACCGAAAACCCCATTACTTCCGCCGATAAGACCTTTTTTCAATTGAGGAAAGATATCGTTGAGGGAGTGATCCCGTCCGCTTCAAAACTTAGTGAAACAGAATTGTCGACAAATTATGCGGTCAGTCGCGCCGTGATCAGAGAAGCGATCAACCGTCTTGAGGCCTGTTATTTGGTGGAACGAAAAGCCAATATTGGTGCTAGAGTGGTACGCCTTACTCCCGTAGGTTTGGTAGAACTTTATCAAGTCAGAGAATCTCTTGAAGGTATGGCAGCACGACTTGCAGCAATTAATATGACCGATGAAGAAATCGACGATTTGAACGCCCTGCTTAGCACTCATTTTCAAACGGTAAAAACCGGAGAGAGCTATTATCAGGAAGCTGGTGATGTGGATTTTCATTACCGAATTATTTTGGGCAGCAAAAACAGCCACTTGATATCAACCCTAATCGAAGGGATCTACCACCTAATTCGAATGTACCGAGTTCAGTTCGGCATGGCAGGACCGAGAGTGACTACCGCCTTTGACGAACATAAACATATCGTTGGTGCGATTTCTAATCGAGATGCAGAGCTCGCTGAAATGTTGATGCGCCGTCATATTTTATATACTAGAAACAGTTTTGAAAAAAAATTAGCGAGCCAAGATTCTTAAACAAGATTCTTAAACGAGATTCTTAAACGAGATTCTTAAACGAAAATTTAAGACTAATTCTTTAAACAAATTCTAAACCATTGTGGAAACCATTATGAACACAACCTATCGTAAATCTCTACCGGGCACCCAACTGGATTATTTTGACACTCGTTCAGCAGTTGAAGACATAAAGCCCGGTGCTTATGCAAAGCTGCCCTACACTTCTCGGGTACTGGCAGAAAACCTGGTACGACGTTGTCCGCCAGAATCTTTAACCGATTGCCTTAAACAGATCATCGAAGGTAAACGAGAATTAGATTTTCCATGGTTCCCAGCACGAGTGGTTTGCCACGATATCCTCGGTCAAACGGCTTTAGTCGATTTAGCCGGTTTACGCGATGCTATCGCTGACAAAGGTGGAGATCCTTCACAGATAAACCCTGTAGTACCAACCCAATTAATTGTCGATCATTCACTGGCCGTTGAGCATGCGGGATTCGAAAAAAACGCTTTTGAAAAGAACAGAGCGATTGAAGATCGCCGAAATGAAGATCGATTCCATTTTATCAACTGGACAAAAACAGCTTTCAAAAATGTTGACGTTATACCTCCAGGAAATGGCATTATGCACCAGATTAATCTGGAGCGAATGTCACCGGTAATTCAGTCACGCGACGGCGTCGCCTTTCCAGATACTTTGGTCGGCACCGATAGCCATACTCCAATGGTTGACGCACTTGGCGTAATCGCTGTAGGTGTCGGAGGTTTAGAAGCTGAAAGTGTTATGCTTGGTAGAGCGTCTTACATGCGACTTCCTGATATTATTGGGGTAGAGCTTAGCGGTAAACCTCAAGCTGGAATTACCAGCACTGATATTGTACTGGCACTAACTGAATTCTTAAGAGCCGAGAAAGTCGTCTCAAGTTTTCTGGAGTTTTATGGCGAAGGCGCTGGTCATCTTACCTTGGGCGATCGTGCAACGATATCAAATATGACACCTGAATTTGGCGCAACTGCCGCAATGTTTTCTATCGACCAGCAAACAATCGATTATCTAAAATTGACCGGTAGAGAAGACGAGCAAGTTAAACTGGTGGAAACCTATGCAAAAGAGTCCGGTCTGTGGTCTGATAGCTTAATCAATGCCGAATATGAACGAATTCTTAAATTCGATTTATCCACTGTGGGCAGAAATATTGCTGGTCCTTCAAATCCACATAATCGGGTTCCAACCTCGGAATTAGCGGCGCGAGGCATTAGCGGAGCCTTCAAAAACATTCCCGGACAAATGCCGGATGGCGCTTGTATCATTGCAGCCATTACCAGCTGTACCAATACCAGTAATCCACGTAATATGATTGCTGCCGGTCTAATTGCCAGAAATGCAAACGCGCTCGGATTAACCCGTAAACCCTGGGTTAAAACATCTTTAGCGCCGGGCTCTAAAGCCGTTAAACTTTATCTTGAAGAAGCTAATCTATTGCCCGAGTTAGAGCAACTTGGTTTCGGTGTCGTCGGCTTCGCCTGTACTTCTTGCAATGGTATGAGCGGTGCACTTGATCCGGTAATTCAAAAAGAAGTGCTAGATCGCGAACTCTACACTACCGCAGTATTATCAGGAAATCGTAATTTCGATGGACGAATTCACCCCCATGCAAACGAAGCCTTTTTAGCCTCTCCTCCGTTAGTAGTTGCATATGCCATTGCTGGAACCATTCGCTTTGATATTGAAAAAGATCCTCTTGGATTTGATGATAAAGATAAACCTGTGACCTTAAAAGATATTTGGCCTGGTGATGAAGAAATTGATGCCGTCATCGCCCAAAGTGTCAAACCCGATCAATTCCGTAGTGTATACAACCCCATGTTTGACCTTAAAGTTGAATACGGCAAAGAAAACAACCCGCTTTACGATTGGCGCCCACAAACCACTTATATTCGCCGTCCTCCCTACTGGGAAGGAGCGTTGGCTGCTGCACGCACCATGAAAGGCATGCGACCACTGGCGGTATTGGGCGATAATATTACTACCGATCATCTATCCCCTTCGAATGCTATTCAGGCATCGAGTGCTGCGGGCGAATATCTGGCTAAAATGGGACTACCGGAAGAAGACTTTAATTCTTACGCAACTCATCGAGGTGATCACTTAACCGCTCAACGGGCGACCTTCGCCAATCCCAAATTGTTTAATGAAATGGTTAAAGAAAATGGTGAGACCAAACAAGGATCATTAGCTCGAATTGAACCAGAAGGAAAAGTAACTCGTATGTGGGAAGCGATTGAAACCTATATGGATAGAAAGCAACCACTAATTATCGTTGCCGGCGCTGATTATGGCCAAGGCTCGTCAAGAGATTGGGCAGCCAAAGGCGTTCGTTTGGCCGGGGTGGAAGTTATCGCTGCCGAAGGTTTCGAACGAATTCACCGAACTAATTTGTTAGGGATGGGCATTTTGCCGCTAGAATTTAAAACCGGTACAAACCGTAAAACACTTGATATTGATGGAACAGAAACCTTTGATGTGAAAGGTACTCCGAGTCCCGGCGCAACCTTGACTCTGGTTATTAATCGGACTAACGGTGAATCGCAGGAAGTACCAATGACTTGTCGACTGGATACCGCTGAGGAATTTTCGATTTATGATGCCGGTGGCGTATTGCAACGTTTTGCTCAGGATTTTTTGGAATCAACACAATAACACATCACCCAAAAAAGGTGGGTTACGGCATAAAAGACTGCCTAACCCACCCTACTGAGAATCAACAAAGACCAAAAATAGGAAAAGGCAAGATGACCCACATCCCACAGATAAAAATACCGGCAAATTACATGCGTGGTGGTACTAGCAAAGGTGTATTTTTTAAGTTAGACGATTTACCAAAGTCTGCCCAAGTCGCCGGAAAAGCTCGCGATGCCTTATTGTTGCGAGTGATTGGCAGTCCTGATCCTTACGGTAAACAAACTGACGGCATGGGCGGCGCAACTTCGAGCACCAGTAAAACGGTTATTTTATCTAAAAGCAGTCAACCGGATCATGATGTTGATTACTTATTCGGTCAGGTGGCCATTGACAGACCTTTTGTCGACTGGAGTGGTAACTGTGGCAATTTAACGGCTGCGGTTGGTTCCTTTGCTATTAGCAATGCTTTGGTTGATCAGAGCCGTATTCCTGAAAACGGCATTGCCATCGTACGGATCTGGCAGGCGAATATCAAAAAGACCATCATTGCTCATGTGCCTATCACTAATGGGAACGTCCAGGAAACAGGCGATTTTGAGCTGGATGGTGTCACCTTTCCTGCGGCAGAAGTTAAAGTTGAATTTATTAAACCTTCGGCAGGTGATTCGGAGATGTTTCCGACAGGCAATCTGGTCGACGATCTTGAAGTACCTGGAATAGGAACATTTAAAGCCACCATGATTAATGCTGGCATCCCAACGATATTTCTAAATGCTGATGAAATCGGTTACAGCGGAACCGAATTGCAAGGCGCTATAAACGGTGATAAAAAAGCGCTAAAGCGATTCGAAACCATACGAGCCTATGGCGCTATTCAGATGGGATTGATTGATGAAATAGAACAAGCAGCCAAACGTCAACACACTCCCAAAGTTGCTTTTGTTGCGCCAGCAGCCGATTATATTTCCTCCAGTGGAAAACAAATTTCAAAGGCAGATATTGACATCAATGTACGGGCTTTATCGATGGGTTTGTTACACCATGCGATGATGGGTACTGCGGCCGTCGCCATTGCAACAGCGGCGGCGATTCCAGGAACCTTAGTAAACCTTGCGGCCGGGGGTGGCAGGAGAAATGCAGTCCGATTTGGTCATCCCTCCGGAACTTTGCAGGTTGGCGCCGAAGCGAGCCAAAACGATGGAAAATGGTCGGCAGACAAAGCGATTATGAGCCGTAGCGCTAGGGTATTGATGGAAGGAAACGTGCGTATTCCTGGAGATTCTTTCTAGGACAAACCCTTAAAACCGGACTAAACCAGTTTCTTACTCGCCATATCTAAACTATGCCTTATTCTCGAAGGGACTTTTTGCTTGGACTGCAAAATTGCTTCTTCGATGGCACAGACGGTGGCGTTTATGTTGGCGCTGCCATGGCTTTTTATGACTACACCCCGCAAACCAATCAAGCAAGCGCCGTTATAGCGTTCCGGGTCGATTTCTTCTTTGAACAAATTCATCACCGGTTTAGCCAACAGTCCAATAAACCGGGTCCACCAGTTCTTTTGGAAAGCGTGCTTAATTCTGGCAAGCAGAAACAGGCTTAATCCTTCTGACGCCTTAAGGACACTATTACCGGTAAAACCATCGGTAACAACCACTTGATAATCGCCACTAAAAATTTGATTAGCTTCCACAAAACCAGAAAAATTGATGCCATCCAGTTGATTGATTAATTCAGCGGCTTTGCGCAGCCTGTCCGATCCTTTAATTTCTTCTTCGCCAACATTAAGTAGACCCACTTTAGGAGACTCAATACCATCTATTCCTTTACATAACTCATTTCCCATAATTGCAAATTGAGCCAGTCGTTGTTCATCACAGTCAACATTTGCCCCTAAATCCAGCAAATAGACAGGACCATTCTCATTAGTGGGTAAAGCCGAAATGATCGCAGGTCTATCAATACCGGGCAGCATCTTTAAAATAAATCGAGATATAGCCATTAATGCTCCAGTATTGCCTGCACTAACACAGGCATTTGCCCTACCGTCTCTTACCGATTCCAATGCTAACCGCATGGATGATTGTTTTTTCTTTTTCAGGGCTATCGACGGTTTATCCGTCATTAGAACGTCATCTTCTGAGGGGTATATTTCGAGGTGCTTGTGGCCGCTCAACTTATGTTGCTGAAGGTAAAGCTCTATCACAATTGGATCGCCAAATAACTGAAAATAAACGGGATCTTCTGTGATACCGGTGCTGGACCGTGTAGAAAGGAGGTTTTTTATTGCTGGGATCGTAACTGAGGGGCCGAAATCGCCCCCCATACAATCTATTGCTATCGTCAAACTAGGCATATAGGGCCTATGTTTATATCAATTGAGAACTCAATGATAATTAGACGATTTTACGACCACGGTAAAAACCATCTTCAGTCATATTATGACGTAGATGCAATTCACCAGTTGTTTGATCTTCAGATAAAGATGAAGTGTTAGCAACTAGTGCATCATGTGAACGACGCATACCGCGACGAGCGCGAGATTTTTTACTTTTTTGTACAGCCATTGGATTTGCTCCTAAATATTAATAATCAAATAATTCAATAAAATCTTAATTTTTGGTCTGTTTGTCTTTCACATCAGTTTCTTTTAAATCCAGACCATCCAGTACTAAAAATGGGTTCTTTTTGCTTTCATCTTCTTGCGGTAAATCACCGAAAGACATATTGATACCCAGTTCTTCACTTGCTCTATTGGCAACAATTGGCAATGATAATATTAATTCGTCTTCAATGACTTGCTTAATATCAACCTGCCCATCTTCAATCAATAACGCTTCGTATTCTTCATCTAAGTCGGCTATCTGCTCTTCACTAATCACCGTGCAATACACAATACTAGTGTCAACCTGATACTCGATCGGCTTAAAACTTGTTTGACACTCAAGCAGTACATTGGCAGTGATTTTGGCTTTAACCAAACAACGACGTCTGTCATCGTGCTTGCCGGTCAAATGTACTTTAATTTCACCCAAATCAGAATATAATAATCCATCCAATCGGCTAAATTCTGATACCTTCCAATTATATCGTAACTCGCCATTTTTATTAGCTAGTTTACGAGGTTGAATTAAGGTTTTTTGCTCTGTGTCCGTCATAGGCGCGCGATTCTACCCAAAAGTACTGCAAAAGGCAAAAGTAATCGAAGAAAAAGCCGTTAATTAGGCTTTTGCAAACAAAAATGGCAAATAAAGAGCGGTTGATACCTAGCGTGATAGTTTCTTGGAGGATAATTTTTTAGTTTTTGCTTTACTGAAATCAGTCAATATTCACATCTAGCCACCCAAAACAAATATCTCAGACACTTAATAACTTCAACTCTTTGATACTCTCTTGGGCAAATTCCAGGACCCTGCTGCCGGGCGTTCGGTTTTTGCTGATGGTTTCCATATAAAATTCTATACTACCGATGGCATCCGCCAAAAATTGTACTGCTTCTTCTTTGTTTCTGTCAGAATATTTGCCAGAGATGAACGCTTGTACAAATTCTATGCAATCATCGGTAATGTTAATCAATTTATTTTGACTTAGTGCTTTCAAACCATTCTTTGCAAGGATAAGTTCATCAACAACAAGGGTTAAACAGCTCAACTTTTGTTTTTCTCGAAAACAATAATCAAATTGCTGCATCGCTTTTCTTATATGTTTGCTAGTAACCTGACAAGCAGCTTGTTGCTCAGGTGTTAATTGTTTTCTGCCAACCTTCGCTGTCGGCGATAACTTAGATAGTTTATTTTTTTCGATTGAACTTTTCAGCAGGTTTATGACTTGTAAAGAAATCTTGACGTCAGATTTTGAGATGGGCACCTCTTCAAGTATCGCTTTTTGCAAAATAGAGGTAATTAACTCCAATCTCAGGGATTCATCTTCGAGCTGCACAATTCGAAGAA
>Ga0316205_10002793_pt1 | contig 17454 bp, 14 predicted proteins | sample 3monthpyrite_MG_FD_204941 | JGI IMG/M metagenome (GOLD analysis project Ga0316205, IMG submission 204941) | Microbial mat bacterial communities from mineral coupon in-situ incubated in ocean water Damariscotta River, Maine, United States -... | ecosystem: Environmental > Aquatic > Marine >... | reverse complement strand
CGTTTTAACACTCTCCACTATCTGCTCAATCTGAACGGGACTAGGGTTATTTTTAAGCCAGCCGCCAGACTCCAGAACTTTATTGATAATGGTACTACCCAGTATTATTTCTTTTGCATTTCGCGCTATATCTCTGGACTCAGCTGTGACGGCTGCACCTTCCATCAATGGCTTAATAACACTCCTGTTATCGACATAAATAAGTGAATCAGCTTTGTAACGCTTAGGCCACATCATGCCTACTGTTAATATAAGAAGACTAATAATGACAAAACCAGCAACAATATTATTTCTATATTTAAAACATTCTCTGAGCAGAAAAGACAGCTGCTCCTGTATTGTGTACTGCATAGAATACCCCTAAAACAGTCGCTCTGGCACAGTGATGATATCGCCAGATTTCAATAGAATATTTGATTCCAAACTACCCTCATAAAGGATGTCATCCAGATATATTGAAATAACAACTGTTTTGTTATTTTCTTTTCTATAAAGCTTAGTTCTATTTCCTGCAGCGAAATCATTCACGCCGCCAGCCGATAAAACGGCATCTAGCACGGTCATACCCTGCCTAAAGTTTATTGATACTGGTCTTCGAACAGCTCCAGTCACTCGAAGCCTAGTTAGGAACTCATGACTTCTCAAATTGGTAATAATTACGGTAACCTGTGGATCTCTGATAAATTTTTCAAGTTCTTTTTTTATGCTCGAAGCAACTTTCTCAGCTGTTTTACCGCCAGCATGAACATCACCAACTAACGGTACTGAAACTTTTCCATCCGGCCTAACCGGGACAGATATATTAAGATCTGGATTCCTCCAAACATTGACGGAAATGACATCATCAACACCAATATGATAAGTAGGAACTAGCCCGGCTGGAGGTGCGACATATTCACTAACCGGAGTCGCTTCATTATTACTGCAACCTGAAATTGAAATAAACGAGGCAAGGACAATTAAACTGATAACAAACTTCACGCGAAGCGCTCTCCATTATATTAGAATATTATAAAATATAAGCCATTGCTGTCATTATAGTAATAATATGCAAAAAACTGCTTCTCATTTTATCCGACTGACACTATTAAAGTAAGTTCTTAGCGAATTTATTCAACAAATAAATCCATTTCATTGCTTGTTAGATACACAATAATGTAAATCTTTCTGACACCCTGACATCAATATTTCACAATTTAGACTGTTATTGATTTTCCCCATATAATAGAAGCGTTTTTTTAACTAACGAGAAGATGCCGTGAATCTCAGCTTTCTGGAGTGCTATCAAATACTAGACATCACAGATGACTGCGAATGGGCTACTCTTAGAAAAAAATATAAGACATTAATACAACGCTCTCACCCAGACCGATTCATAGAAAATTCCAGCGAGAGGGAGGAAGCTGAAACCGCCATAAAAAGATACAACAATGCATACAAAATCATTAATGACTATTATCAAGTCAATAAATCACTACCTCCCCGCTCTATAACTAATATTGAAACGCCTATCAAATATACCCCAAGAAAAAAACGACCTCCGGTAAATCACCGTGAAATAGGAAGAAAAATCAGACCTGAAAAAAAATTTTTCACTTTCAAAAAGCTTGCAATTACCAGTCTAATTTTAGCTACTTTTCCACTAATAAACTATTATGAAAATGACATATCAGAGCCTCAGAAAAATAGTTTAAAATTAGATAACGAGCACAATGCAATAAAAACACACAAAAAAAATATTGATGCGAGCCCTGCTAAAGAAGAAAAAATCATTAAGAAAAACTATTTCACTACAGGCTCTAGCCTTGGAGAAGTTATAATAAGTCAGGGTGAACCAAGCCGAGTTGAGGGCAACACATGGTATTACGGCGAATCTTCAGTTTCATTTAGCCAAGGCGTAGTTTCAAGCTGGTACAGACACCCAGGACACCACCTGAATATTATCCTTAAAGAGACTTCACTTTTTACTTTTGAACCAGAAGAACCGAAAACAAAACGCTCAAAGAAACCCTACTGGAACAAATAAGTCTTTAACGTGCACCTTTACCAAAAAGAACCACCTGCAACGTCTGAAATATGATTGTGAAATCCAGGAATAAGCTGTAATTTTTTACATAGTACAAATCATATTGCAACTTTTGTTTAGTATCCTCTTCTGATTCACCATATGGATAGCAAATCTGAGCCCATCCTGTAATACCAGGTTTGACTTTATGACGAAGAGAGTAATGTGAAATCCGATCGTTATAACCGCTAACAAACTCAGGCCGCTCTGGTCTCGGCCCCACAAAGCTCATATCACCTTTAAGCACATTAAACAGCTGAGGAAGCTCATCTATCCTTGTTGTACGGATAAATGAGCCAATTTTAGTCACTCTTGAATCTTTTTTCTGAGCATATTGCGCACCATCTTTTTCAGCGTCTGTCTTCATGCTCCTGAACTTTAATACTGCATATGGTTCATTATCCAGACCTACGCGGACTTGACGATAAAACACCGGATCCCGGCCAAAGCTGCTTAAATAAATAGCTGCAGCTGTAACGATCATAATTGGGCTAGCGATAATTAGGATAATAGCTGAAATAAATATATCAAAAAATCGTTTGCTATTGCTTTGTAAAACAGCGTGACTAAAGCCGGTAGAGAATATTAATGCACTCGGATGCATCGCATCTAACTGCAAATGCCCTGTAATACGCTCAAAGAAACTCACCAAGTCACGAACATAAATACCTTCCATTTTACAGTTCAGTAAATCAGTAGCAGGGAATTTTTTGCGCCTGTCATCAACAGCAATAACTATTTCATCGATACCATTTTCTAAAGCATAATCTGTAATACTGGTGTTCAGCTCTATTACTTTTGATTGATCAATCAACACATCGCAATCATTCATTGGTAAGTAACCAATGATTTCAAAACCATTATCGTTACATTTATGTCGTAACTCTTCTACCTGGCACGCATGCCGCCCCGAACCAATCACTAATATCCTATTTTTATAGTTTTCAGAGTTCAGTAATTTCAGAAAAAATGTACGACTGAGAATTATACTAAAAAATGCACTGACCAATGCAAAACCGATAATTCCACGACCTAAAAACAATTCTGGAAATATATAAAATGCGAAAGTAATTAAAGCAAAGCCGATACCAAAACCAACAAACAAACGGATCATCATACTGGCAAAGTCACTAATCAGATTACGCTGATATAAGCCCATTGCCGTTAGTGAACCACCCATGATCACAGTAAAGCTCAGCGCCTTAATCCATAAATCAGATTCAACTATAGCGATTTGCTCAGTTGGGTTTGAAAACCTGAATTCAACACCAATATAAACAGATGCAAAGAGTAAAACCGTCTCAATAAGAATCAACCAAATGATGCTGCTTGGAATATAGTGCCTAAAAACCCGTACCATTCTGACCCCGATTTATATCATTATTATTAATTTATTATATACAATATAGATATAATTTTTATGACAATAGAAATATATGTAAAATGCTTTGACACTTTACCTAAAAAAGAAAATTATTAATAACTTTTTTCAGAAAACTTTAATACAATAAGGAAAATTTTGGTCAGCCATTGACTTAGCTAATAATAAAATTGGAGTTTTATATGCATAACCTTGATTCTGTCAAAATTGCCATGATCGGTTTAGGGTACGTTGGTCTGCCACTCGCCGTAGAGTTCGGCAAAAAATATTCAACTATTGGCTTTGACATAAACGAACCAAGAATCAATGAGTTAAAGTCAGGTGTAGACAACACTCTTGAAGTTGAGCCTGAACTACTATCCGAGGCAACTCTTCTAACCTACACAAACCAAGTCACTGACATTAAAGACTGTAATATCTATATCGTCACCGTCCCTACTCCAATTGATAAACACAAAAGACCAGATCTTACTCCATTAGTCAAAGCAAGCGAAACACTAGGCCCAATATTAGCCAAAGATGATATAGTGATCTATGAATCAACCGTTTATCCGGGCGCTACTGAAGAAGTTTGTATCCCAATACTCGAAAAGCTATCCGGCCTTACCTACAACAAAGACTTCTTTGCTGGATATAGCCCTGAACGTATTAACCCAGGTGATAAAGAACATCGCGTAACAAACATCCTCAAAGTCACTTCAGGCTCCAATGATGAGATTGCTGAATTTGTGGATCAGCTTTATGCCAGCATTATTACCGCTGGCACTCACAAAGCCAGTAGCATTCAGGTAGCAGAAGCAGCCAAAGTTATTGAAAACACACAACGTGATGTCAATATCGCCCTGATTAATGAACTGGCGCTTATTTTTAACCGTCTTGAAATAGACACACTGGAAGTTCTGGAAGCTGCCGGCACAAAATGGAACTTCCTGCCTTTCAGACCAGGCCTGGTCGGTGGACACTGCATCAGTGTAGACCCGTTTTATTTAACACATAAAGCACAGGAAGTTGGTTATCACCCACAAGTTATATTATCGGGCCGCCAGATCAACGATGGCATGGGTGAGTATATTGCTGAAACTGTGATTAAGATGATGACCCAGCGAAAAATACACGTCGTTGGCTCAAACATTCTAATTATGGGACTGGCTTTTAAAGAAAACTGTCCTGACCTACGAAACACGCGCGTTGTTGATATTATTCGAGAGCTTGATAGCTATCATGCTAATGTCGATATTTATGACCCCTGGGTTAACTCAGAGGAAGCACAGCATGAATACAACTTAAGCACCATCGATAAACCAGCAACTGATCACTATGATGCAATCATATTAGCTGTTGGTCATAATGAATTTCTTGAAATGGGTGCCGATCAGATACGTGCTCTGGGACATAAAGATCACATTTTATATGATGTGAAGTGTGTATTACCAAAAGATAAAGTTGATGCCAGACTTTAAACATAGATAATTTCCTCCGGCAGAAATTTTAATATTCTGCCGAAGAATTATTGTTAACTTAGATCTTCCACATACCAATCCATGGCTTCTTTTAAACCCTCACCTATACGATGTGTAGGTTCATAGCCTAATTTTTCTTGCGCTTTACTTATATCTGCCAGCGAATGAAGAACGTCACCCGCTCTGAAGTCACGATACTCTGGCTGAGCACCTTTAAGATGCGGAAATTTTGGCTCTAACAACGCCCTGATTGATTCATACAACTCATTTAAGTTGGTTCGATCTCCAACGGCCACGTTATAAACTTCATCAGCCGCATCATCAGGCCCCGTTGCAGCAAGGATATTCATCTGAATAGTATTATCGATATAACAAAAGTCGCGACTGGTCTCCCCGGTACCATTGATAAACACAGTCTCATTATTAATCATATCTTTAACCCATTTGGGTATGACGGCAGCGTAAGCTCCTTCCGGATCCTGTCGACGCCCAAAAATATTAAAATAACGCAAGCCTATGCATTTAAAATCATAACAACGCGTAAACACACTTGCATATAGTTCATTGACATATTTAGTTACCGCATAAGGCGATAATGGATTACCAATCTTATCTTCGACTTTTGGAAGCCCCGGGTGATCACCATAGGTTGAACTTGATGCTGCATAAACAAAGCGCTTTACATTTGCATCACGTGAAGCAACTAGCATATTTAAAAAACCATCAATATTATTTTGGTTGGTAAGAATAGGATCTTCAAGTGACCTTGGTACTGAACCCAGAGCCGCTTCATGTAAAACATAATCAACACCAGAGCAGACTTGATGACAGGTATCCAAATCTCGCATATCACCTTTAAAAAAAGTAAAGCCATCCCATTGCTCAGTGCTAACAGAGTTCTTAACATGGTCAAGGTTATGCTGGTGACCCGTTGAAAAATTATCCAAGCCTTTAACTGTTTGCCCCAAGAGCAAAAGAGATTCCAGCAAGTTTGAGCCTATAAAACCAGCAACACCTGTTATTAACCAGGTCTTCGGGTTATCTCTCAATTCTTTTTTTACTTCTTCAAAACGTGACATAAAACTTCCAACTGTTTAATAGTTCAAATTATTTACTACAAATCAAGCGTCTTCAAATACGCTTTAAAATCTTCACCAAGCTCACTATGCATAAGACCATATTCAACATTGGCCTGCAAATAACCCAGCTTGCTACCGCAATCATAGCGCTTACCTTCAAAATGATAAGCATAGATTTTCTCATCCTGACGCAATGCAGCAATAGCATCAGTTAACTGAATTTCTCCACCAAGACCTTTTGGTGTCGTTCTTAATTTTTCAAATATTCCCGGCGTTAAAATATAACGCCCAACAACACCCAAATCGGAAGGCGCATCTTCTGGCGATGGTTTTTCAACAATTTCATCCACACGCATAACCCGGTCGGCAATCTCTAGACCAGCCATGATGCCATACTTCTGAGTTTCATCTTTAGGTACCTGTTCAGCACCTATCACAGTCGACTCGTACTCATCGTAGACCTCTATCATCTGCTGAACACAGTTCTTTTCATCGTTATGGATTAAATCATCAGCAAGAATAACCACAAAGGGCTCATCACCAACAACCGGAGCCGCACATAAAACTGCGTGACCAAGTCCGAGCGCTTCAGTCTGTCTGATGTATACACAACTGACGTGCGGCGGCAAAACATCACGCGCCGTCTCTAAAAGACTATTTTTATTTTTTTCTTCCAGCTCTCTTTCAAGCTCATAAGCTTTATCAAAATGGTCTGGTATTGAGCGCTTATTCCGACCAGTGACAAAGATCAGAGTATCGATACCGGCTGCCACAGCTTCTTCTGCAGCATATTGAACCAGTGGCTTATCAACTACTGGTAACATCTCTTTAGGATTAGCTTTGGTAGCAGGTAAAAAACGTGTACCCAGGCCTGCAACAGGGAAAACTGCTTTACGTATTTTATTCATAGACTCTCTTCACTATATCTAATATTTTTGGATTACTGACATGTTATCAATTTTATTCGCAACATATAACAGCAATTCCAGATATATTGAGTTTTTTACTTTCAAAAAATCAATAGCATATTAGGCATATTGATGAATAAAACTATCAATAAATCGTTGTTTATCACTCTCTTGTAAACAATTGATACCCGCAGCCCCTTCACGACCACCACCAGACTCAAACTGACTACATAATTCACCGGCACCAGTTTTATTATTTTGCGGCGCTCTAACACTCACCTGATAACCTTCTTCGGTTTCTGTCAATAATGCATGAGCCCGATCGGGAAATTTATTCGATAAATCATTGCCTAGAACACCGCTCACCCTGCGACACCATTTTTCAGCCGGTAAAATATATATGACTGTTTTATTTGTCGATATATCTGCTTGAAGGGACTCAGCCTTCGACATATCCTCAAGATAACCTGCTTTAAGTTCGTCGAAAACGCTTTCTTTGCTTATAAAATCAAAGGGATCAGCATACGGTTTTATCGCCTGATATAATTGCCCTGGTTCAAAATATAAATCACTTAATGCAGCACCATAACCATTATAATTGATATAAATACCAAGCTCTTTTAGCTGTGTTTTTTGCTCTTGAGACAATCCTTCCTTAGTTGCTAACTTCTCAGCACTGGCCAGCATGTTATCTCCATAGGCCGCTACAATTGCCCATAAGACATATTGCTGGTTCAAATACTCATTGACCAACAAACTGGTACAGGTATCTGAAGAAGTATCAATCACAGAACTAAATAAAGAATCTTCCGGTATCGCACCCGGCATATGGTGATCAAAATATTGAATCTGACACCCTCGGTCCAATAATGAATTCACAGCATCAATATTCTTTGCTAATGAAATATCAAGAACAAGAATTTTATCACCATCATTAGCATCAACATTCTTTACCAGTGCAATATCTCTTTTCACACCCGTTATCAATTGTGTTTCAGCAGGCCGAGCCAAACGCATTTGGTGCAATGCACATATTCCATCCGCATCACCATTAAAGACATCAAATCTTTTCAATTGATCACACCATTATAATTAAAAGCCAACAGACCAGCTTATGATATAGTATTAGCGGATAAAATCACGACCTTAGAATATATTGATTTCACACCCAAAACTGATGTTATCAGCTTAAATACGATCTGACTCCATATCACTATCATTTAAGGGTAAAAATAAACAATGCCCCCCCCTAAAGGCACACTTTTCTGGTTCCCCTAGAGTATCAGCAGAACTCAGCTCGTGCTCTTGAAGCCGAAAATATACGTCATGGATTATGTATGATCTGGCACTGATCAATGAAGAACGCCAAATTAGAGAAAAGACGTGAATCAACAAAGAACGCGGCATCGTTAAATAATGCTGACAGTTAGCCGTTAGCCGTTAGCCGTTAGCCGTTAGCCGTTAGCCGTTAGCCGTTAGCCGTTAGCCGTTAGCCGTTAGCAAAATTCTATTTTTTACCCGCAAACTGTCAATAGCTCCAAAAACCTTTGGCTTCGCTGAAAACAACACACTATCAACTGAAAACGCTCCTTTTAACACAGACACAAAAAAGCCCGATACAGTTGTATCGGGCTTGGATGTAATGGCGTCCCCAAGGGCCTTTGTTATAAACCCCAGAAAACCCTAAATCCGAAGATTTCGATTACTATTTACTCAAAATCTACCTTTCATCATTAAATATGAAAAATTAACATTAGACAAACCTGATATAGTAAAGATTTTTCATATTAAATATATACCTTATTGATTTATATAAGCTTTTTAAATTTTCATAAACTGCAAAGCTTTCAGCCAAATAATCAAAGATGTTTCAAAATTAAAGCCAAACTCCAAACCAGCAGGAGCAGTGACTTTATTCTAATGACTAATGGTCAATCTAGAAATAGTAATCAAAACCAATGCTAAACATCGTGAAGTTAACGAGACCGGGACTCTGATAAAGTCCGTTAGACTGCGAATACTCGATATCGCTCTGGTATCTCTCAAGACTCATTTTCAGCCTTAAATCACTGAATTGCTTATAAATATCAAGTTGATAACTGATCGAACCATAGTACGAGAGACGGTAATCTTCTGAATAGTTCACCCCCGCCGGAATGCCACCAGCAGGTTGATAAGCTGAATAGAAGCTGGCACCACGCTGGCTGTAATAACGTAGACCAGGGGCAATCTGCCAGTTGTTGATGAGGTTTATATAAGCCTTAAATGAAAATGTGTCTGATGTTAACTCCCAGTCATCCTGGTAATAGCGGTAGTCAAGATGATAGGCTGTTTGTTGTTCTGATGAAAAATAACGCAGCCCGGTGCTGACAACCGTTTGAGATCGACTATCTGGACGCCTGTCATAGAGTTTATAGGGATCACTTAAATAACCAGATAATGTTGTAAAACTAACTCCAAACTTGGCAATTGTACGAATATTAATATTCTGACTGATACCGATATAGGCAGACTGGCTTCGCTTTTTAGCCGTATCAATACCATCAGCAATATTCTGATGTAGCGGTAATGACTGGTTTGGAAAAATACGATCATTTGACCAGCTCAGGCCGGTGCTTAACGTGGTATTTTTCTGATTAAAATCACGTGCAAAGTCATAATTATAAGCTTGCGCACTGTAATCATTCTCCTGGGAGCTAACGAATCCGAAGCTATGAGTATTTAATCCCTTATATAAAGAAACAGAAGCAGCCTTCTCATCGCGAGTCTCGGCAATTGATGCACCACTCATTGTCGCTACCGGCGTATTATTTACCCCGCTAGAGTTAAACCACGGAGAAGCACCGCTTAAGGTTTCATGCAAAATATCTATAGACACCGTCGCGTTATCACCAAGCGGTGACAACAAAGAAAATTTGTTAACAGAAATATCGTATCGATCAACTTTTTCGCCCGACACACTCACTGAAAATGATTTGGTCGAATGTAAACTCGATCAACCGCCGGCTGCTGATGCATCACTTGACGCCGCTTTACACCGCGCGGTGTATTTAAATAATCCCGAAATGAATGCGGTGTTACATAGTCATGGCGCGCACACGGTGGCAATGACAATGAAGGGCGAGCCTTTTGTGCCGTTTGATTTTGAAGGCCAGTACTATTTTGGCCAGGTTCCGGTCGTCGACCTTGATTACGACCATGTACTCGACCACGCTGTTGAGCTGGTGGCCGAAGAATTAAAAACATCTAAGGTCGCCGTGGTCTGTGGCCATGGTGTTTATGCCGCTGCTGAAAACCTGAACCTGGCATATAAGTGGAGCTGTTCTTTAGAATTATCAGCTAAAACAGCGTTTATTGCTCTGCAAGCGGGAACTTATCCAAAGGTCTGAAACCTTTACTGAAATAACCACATTAGGCATTAAATAGAGTAAACACCTGATCGCAGAAATAGTTCATCGTTCGCAACTTTTTCAGTGCTGGATAATGAGCGTACGTTGGAGTCACTAGTAGCAGTATCACTCTCGCTATCTAAAGATGGGAAATCACTGTCCTCTGCAAAATTAGTAATATTTTGCAAAGCGTTTATGTGAAACTCAAAAGTATCTTCAAAATCTTTATTGTTCATCTTTTTTGCCTCATTCATCGACGACTTATTAATCAATGAGCGTATTTTCCATACTTCTAGTAGTTAGTGCTATTCCCCGAATGACCTAAGCCATCCAGTCGATATTATTTATTTGCCACATCATTAAGATACACCCATCAATCAGATTAGGTGTGTAATGATGAATACATTAATCCCAGTAAACAGCCGTAAAAAAACAGCAGGTTTCATTAATCAGTGTGAGCAATGGCTTGATACCGGGCGCTTTTATGTTAAAAAACAACTCATTCCCGGCACCACTAGTCACTTTAACAGCGTTCATCGAGTTCTTGGAGGTACCAGCTCACAAGCGTTACAAGGCTGTTTACAAAGTATTAGCCAAGTTAAGAATGCTGTAACCGAGTCATTTGTAAAGCTTGATATGCCGATTGAGAGCCGTTTTTATCAGCAGCTTCTTGGGTTTGAAAAAGTAAACTCTGGCCCGTTGTCGGATACTGAATCCGAGATTCTGTTAGACATGGAACGTATCATGGCCAGTGGCAGAACCCATCAAAATCTACCTCTATTTTCATCATTAACTCCAAAATTATTAAAAGCGTTACGTGAAGATACGCTGCCATGGCCAAAATTCAGAGCCTTATTAGATCAAGACCCCCTGATGAAAAACCGTTTTTTTAAGGCCACTAATAGTCAATCTACATTCCTAAAGTTACCAACCTCGAAAGATGAATTACGAAAAATACTATTACAGATTTCAATAGAGATGGTAATTGAGTTTGATCGTGATAAATATGGAAAACCAATACGTCAGCGACTCACTCAACATAGCCTGAATACTGCACTGGCAGCACTTTCTCTATCACAGGATGGTTATGGAAACATGATGGAAGCATGGCTGGCAGGTCTTAGCCATAATATTGCCGGTATTATTATTGTTCGCCGTTTACGTCATTTCCAGCATGAAATAACAGACAGCATCAGTCTCTCTTTTTTAAATGAATTACACAGCCTGGTGGCATTATTATCGAATAAAATCGCCGCCGCCTGGAAACTACCTCCCTCTGTTTGTACAGCAATCAAAGAACAGGGCACACTCGGACTAAACAGCAAGATGTCTACGCTGGGTGAAGGGCTTTATCTCGCAACTAAAGTTGCCATGGTGCTACAACTTGAAAACACGGAAAATACTCAGCAAATCACTAATATTATTGAAGCTTTTTCGGGTAGCGATCGTTTAGCTATCTGCGAAAGTGCATTTGACAGTATTCAGAAACAGCAGCATTAATTTATTAATGCCCAATTATCGGAAATGAATTTTAAGATTAATTGAAAGATTAAAAGTAATAAACCATACTCAATATTACTTTAATTTAAAAAACTAGTCTCTATGAAAATATTGCTCGTCGATGACCATAGCCTGTTCCGTCAAGGCCTTGAAATGTTGCTTTCACAACTTGCAACAATCGAAAGTATTATTCATGCCGAATCAGGTAGTCAGGCAGTAGAAGCAATTAAAAATGGCGAAGACCCTGACCTGATACTTCTCGACTACAACCTGGGTGATGGCGTCGGTATTGATATATTACTGCGAATTAAAGCCCGCGACCCATCAATACCCATTGCTATGATTTCAGGTGAATCCAACCCTCGCGTTGTCCAGCAATGCCTGGACAACGGCGCCAGTGGTTATATCCAGAAAAACATGGATAGCGATGAACTTCTCTCCGCTGTACAAACCTTACTCGACGGGAATTATTACATTCCTCCTAACCTGGTGGTAAAAGCCTATGGCGAACAGACTGAAGAGCCGACAGAGTCACATCTGGATCAAATGGCTGTTATCGCCAGAAACATCATTAAAAATAAAGATTTAAGCCTCCGTGTTGATCATGCTGACGATATGCCCAATGAAATGGTTTCTGCATTTAATAGTCTGCTTGAAGAACTTGATGAAAGTCAGAGTCGACTAAGTGACCTTGCCTTTACCGACGAGCTCACGAGACTAGCCAATCGTCGTTTATTTATGGAAAGACTGGATCAGGCCATTAAATCAGCCAAACGCAGTGGAACAGATTTCGCCCTGCTTTATCTTGATCTCGATAAATTTAAATCAATAAATGATACCTATGGCCACGATATGGGCGATGTGCTGCTGGTTGAAGTTTCGCGGCGTATTCAGGACTGTGTGCGCGAAATTGACACCGTGGCCCGGCTAGGTGGGGATGAGTTCAGCGTGATCCTACTGGACATTGAAAATAAAGAAAATGCACAAATACTCGTCGAACGCATTCTAAATAAAATTCAGCAACCCGTTCAACTGGGTGAAAGCAGCATTAATCCCGGTACCAGTATTGGTGTCACCTTATGCCAGGGCAAAAGTGAAGCCAGAGACATTATCAAGCGTGCTGATGAAGCCTTATACCGTGTCAAACAAAAAGGTCGCAATGACTACGCGTTTAATTAATGCAGCAATTTTTTATCTAAATAAATTAATGATCAGCAGCCGATAAACTATGACTGATCATTGCTCTTAGTCGCGCAGCCTTAATCGGTTTTCTTAATATATTAAAACCTTCATCTGCCAGCGTCTGTAAAAATTCAGGCGCCTCACCACTGATAATCACTGCCGGTATTTGCTTTTCTGCTTTTTGGCGAATCTCTTTCACCAGGTTTTTACCGGTATCACCATTCCCCAGATCGTAATCAACCAGCATTAAATCAATTTTAAAATCGAGTGATGCCGCCATATCCAGAGCCTGCTGAAAACCACCTGCTTTATGCACATCCATACCCCAGCCCTGAACCGTAATACCGGTTGCATCTAGCACGTTTTCATCATCATCAACCAGCAATGTCACGACGCCAGATAACGGGTCGTTCAAAGCACTGGTCTGAAGTTGTGGCATTGGCAAAATCTTTTTCTTATTTACCTGTAAATTATTTTTAATTTTTACCCTCATCAATGTGCCTTTTCCAGGCTCTGATTTAACTTCAAGCTCATGACCAAGGTTATTAATCATTTTATTCACAATCGATAAACCCAGACCAAACCCTTTGGCCGGGTCATGGTTTGGGTTATCAAGCTGCACATGAGCTTGAAAAATATCCTGTAATTTTTCTTTTGCAATGCCCTGGCCACTATCCCATACCTCAATCCAGGTCTGGCCTTTGCGTTTACGCACGCCCAGAAGCACTCCACCTTTTTCGGTATAACGAATCGCATTGCTCACCAGGTTTCTGATAATTCGTTCCAGCATTAACGAATCGCTGTACACCGTATTAGCGTGACCACGCATTAGTAAACGTATATTTTTATCAGTCGCCAGCACACCGAACTCACTTCCTATCACCGAGAATATCTGGCTCAGTGATACTTCTTTTTTAATCGCCTTCTGGAACCCCTGTTCAAATTTTGATTTATCCAGCAAATCGGTGAACATCTGATTAAGGTTGATTAACGACTGTTCCAGCTTATCCATAAGCTCAAGCTGTGTGACTGCATTAGGCGCTCTTTTCATCGCCTCCATAAATAAACCCATTGCATTAATTGGCTGTTTTAAATCATGACTCACGCCAGCAAAAAACTCTTTTAAAGCCGCATGCTTATCTTCCGCAGATAAAGCTTTGGCATCACTTACATCTTTTTTTTCATTCAGTTCCGTCATCGCTTCACGCAACTGAATTTCATTACTATGAATGGTGTTTAGCATACTATTGAATGATTCAACCAGGTCGCCGACTTCATCATTAGAGGTTTTTTCAGCCCTTATTGAATAGTCTTGTAACGATGTCACATTGGCTGCTGTTTTATTTAACGACAATAGAGGTCTGGTAATATACTGCTGCAAACGTAATGCCACCAGGTAGGCTACTAATGCAGAAAGCAGCAAAACAAACAGAGCGACCGATGAAAACCGCCACAAACGCGTATAAATAGGCGATAGACTTGCCTCAAGCTGTAACAAGGCGATGGGTTTTTTATTTAGAAAAACATATTGTTTAAAAAACAGACTGTCTTTTGTATACGCTGTAACAGCATTCCCCTCAAACTGAAATTTCTCACAATCTTTTACATCAGTACTCTGATTCTGGTATGAAACAAACAGCTCATCATTCATTAAAAACAGGCAAGCCTGTTCGATTGCCTGTTTTGCTTTCAAAGAACTCAGGTTACCTGATGCAGCCCTCTTATCTTTAAAACTGACCGCAGCACGGCTTCGGTCTGCAATGACTTTTGTTAGAACATCAAGCTCACTTTCTAGTGACTGTTTTGACTGGTTATAATCATAGAAAATCAATAATGCTGTCGATATTAACATTGTTAATGACAACGTGATCAGTAGTATCCATAGCAGCTTACTATGAATAGACACATTGTTAAGTCTACTAATCAACAGTTATTTTTTCCTATTTTAACCGGCGTATTTTTCGAGCCAGACTGAGTAAATCCGAACTTATGGTTAAACGGTTAGCCATTGCCGCGGTTAGGTTAATATCAAACTGAACCCTATCAGAGGTCCTTACAATACTGACGATACCGCCTTTAGCAGAAAAATCTTTTCGTTCACCAATACTCAGTACATAGGTATATTTTATCTGGTTGAAGAAATTAGGCAGCTCTATGCGTTTATCACGACTGACAAAAAGAATATGGCAACCTTTTTCAATTTCTTTGAGTTTTGTAGTTTGAAAAACATTAAGCTGCCTTTCACCAATTAGCGTTCCATCATAAACACTAATCATTGGTAAAAATTCGATCTCACCGAACAGGCACATGTGCAATTGCCCATGTGAACGGGTAAAAGCGGAATCTGGCCATTCAACATAATTTGCAAAGTTGTATAAAAACAGGGCTCTTAGGTGGTTGTCTGCCTGATTCGCATAGACTAAACCTGTTTTAGCAACCAGTAACGTGATTAACAGTATCAAAACTCGCTTTATCACTATTCATTCCCAACTTTAGGTAACTCGCCACCAATTAATAAAGACTGTAAATATTGTTGCAATGCAGTCTCAACTGAACACTGTGCTTTTGAGTAGGAGCTACTAGATGAATCACAGGCCTGGAACACTTGGTTAAAAACCTGTTGCGCAGGCGTCTCGGTTTCAGCCTGTGCAACAGCCGCTGTAGAACTTACTTCCGATTCCGATTCAGACTCTATTGTTTCCTGCACGACTGAAGAAATAGAGTTTTCAATATCTTCAATAGTAATGGCAAATAGCTGTCCGCTTTCACCACTTATGACTCGACTACTATGTACCAGCAAACTGCCATTATTCACCACACCCTGAAGACTGCTCGTGCCAGTCACTGGATCAGCCAGATTGTTATAAACCTCTATCGTCACATCACTATTAATCAGGCTATTTCTTGTGCTTTCACCTGTTAATGCTAATACACTTGTATTATCAATTTGAAAGTCGCCACCTTCAACATTCATAACGACATCATTCCCGACACCATCACCGATAATAATATCGGTATCCAGATCACCGGTATCTGGGTTATGAATACGAACCGCGACCTGATTACCATCTAACCCGCCACCAACATTCTGATCAACTGTATTTATAGATTCGATTGTTGTCGCTCTCAAATTACCAATAAGGATATCACCAACATCAACACTAAAATCAATCATGCCACTACGTACACCATCAGCTGTTAAATCGGATGCAATCACACCATCATTAATCACCAGGTCACCTGCCGTTACATCGATTGATATATTTCCATCTGTATTCGCTAAAGCATACGGCGGATTTACACCAAGGTCGATCACTTCAATCCCATTACTTTCTGTAATATTTAAATCTGTTGAACCACTGGCCCCGGTAAAATCTATATTGATCCTGTCTACCGATGTATTGATAGCCATATCACCTGCCGCGGCTGTCACATCTAATAATAAATCCTGTGATGAAATATTAATGGCCCGATCAGCATCAATAATATCCTGCGTCGTCAGCATAATATTACCTGTGACATTAAGACCCGCATCTGGAATTGTCACCGTGCCAGCTGCAGCCGTTAAACTAAAGTCAGTGATACCGGTCAGACTATTAATCGTAATATCATCAGTTTCTGTCAGCCTCAAATTAGTATTCGCACCACTCATGCTCGCATCTATACTCACTAGCGTACTGTTTATATCCACATTACCTGCCGCCGCCGTTAAATTAAGATTTAAATTTTGACCATCCAGATTTATCGTACGATCTGTATCAATAATATCCACAGCGCTAAATATTAAATCACCACTGGCATTGATACCGATATCAGGAATCGTAATAGTTCCTGTACTTGTCGTTACTTCAAAATCAGTCACATTCACTACAGAAGTGAATTCAATATTATTACTTTCATTTAAACGCGCATTTCCAGAACCTGTGAGATTAAGACTCGCCTGGTTAATATCTGTCTCTATTGCATTCAAGTCTCCTATCGATCCATTCACGGTTAAACTCACACCACCGTTTACAGCATCCAGGTCATTTACAATGGTGTCACCAGCATCCGTTAAATTGCCACTCACATTTATTGTTATTGCAGTGGCAGACACGTTTGTTGTTCTTAGGCCAGATATGCCAGCATCAACGGTTGTCGTCACATCAATCAAGCCAGCGACGGCATCAACTAAACTGCCATCTGCCATTAGCAAACTATTACCGGCCGTCAGGCTGATATCAACATTATCATCCGCACCGGTTAAGTCTCCGATAATAATGCCCGCATTAATGTTTAAATCCTGACTGGCATTAAGTGTCAGCGAACCCGCATCGCCACCATTGGTATCAATATCACCCGACACTGTAATATTGCCTACTGTGTTAGAAATGTTTATGTCACCAACATTATTTCCGGCCACAATATTTAACGCCGAAGAATTCACGATAGTCACTGTTCCACCATTGAATGTGTAAGCAAGGTCATTCATTGTGGTTTCAAGTGGCACA
>Ga0316205_10002791_pt1 | contig 17464 bp, 14 predicted proteins | sample 3monthpyrite_MG_FD_204941 | JGI IMG/M metagenome (GOLD analysis project Ga0316205, IMG submission 204941) | Microbial mat bacterial communities from mineral coupon in-situ incubated in ocean water Damariscotta River, Maine, United States -... | ecosystem: Environmental > Aquatic > Marine >... | reverse complement strand
ACTCGGACATCGAGATGGACGCGCTGGTGTCGCTGGAACTGAGGGACAATACCGGGGCGCTGAACAACTGGTACGCCGATGGCGTCCGGGTGAACGCGACGACCGGCTACGTGACCAGCGACCTTGGCGGCATCTGGTTCCAGGGCGATCCGGGCGACAGCACGCAGACCCTGTCGGTGCGCGCCTTTGACGGCACGGACTGGGGCGACTGGGACGATTTCGAGTTGGTCACGGCCACCCCGAACACCGCGCCGACGGTGGCGATTGCCGATCAGACCAAGGCGGTGAACGAATGGACGCTTCTGACGCTGGCCAACCTGAACTTCAACGATGTGGACGGCGATGCGCTGGTGCAGCTTGAGGTCTGGGACAGCGTGGGCGGCAACAACTGGTGGGCGGATGGCGGCTATGTCGATGCCAGTTCGGGCTATGTCACCTCGGGGGTGACGGATGTCTGGTTCCGGGCCGATCCCGCGGCCAGCACGCAAACGCTGTGGGCGCGCGCCTATGACGGCACGGACTGGGGGGCGTGGGACGATTTCGAGCTGGTCACGGCCACCCCGAACACCGCGCCGACGGTGGCGATTGCCGATCAGACCAAGGCGGTGAACGAATGGACGCTTCTGACGCTGGCCAACCTGAACTTCAACGACGTGGACGGCGATGCGCTGGTGCAGCTTGAGGTCTGGGACAGCGTGGGTGGCAACAACTGGTGGGCGGATGGCGGCTATGTCGATGCCAGCGGGGGTTATGTCACCTCGGGGGTGACGGATGTCTGGTTCCGGGCCGATCCCGCGGCCAGCACGCAAACGCTGTGGGCGCGCGCCTATGATGGCACGGACTGGGGGGCGTGGGACGATTTCGAGTTGGTCACGGCCTGATCACCATACCCCCCGACAAAAGGGCCCCGGGCAGCGATGCACGGGGCCTTTTGCGTGGTCAATACCGCATGGCGGCGTCAGGCGAGCACTCGGGTCAGGATATCGTGGATCTTGCCGATATGCTCTTCGTCGATGGTCAGCGGAGGTGACATGGCAAAGCTGTTGGCGATGGGCCGGAGGCCCAGGCCCTCGTCCCAGGCGGCCTTGGCCAGCATCGGGGTGCTGCGCTTGGCCCCGGGGTCGATCTCGATCGCGCCGAGAATGCCCATGTTGCGATAGACATCGAGCGTGGCGATGGCCGCGGCACAGGCCAGGGGTGGCCGGAATAGGTGTAGCCGTGAACAGGCGGGACGTCGGCCGGGCCTGCGACCCATGAGCCGTGGACAGGATCAGGCGCGCGGTCGAAACAGCGCCTTCCCGGTCAGCGAGGCGGAAAAAAGCGCCGTGGCCAGGACGACGATCGTGGGGCCGGTGGGCGTGTCGAAGCGGTAAGACAGCACCAGCCCGCCCAGCGCCGCGCCGGTGCCGATCATGGCGGCCAGAGCGGCCATGCGTTCGGGCGTGGCCGAAAAGGGGCGGGCGCTGGCCGCGGGAATGATCAGCATCGCGGCGATCAGCAGGACCCCCACCACCTTGATCGCCACGGCCACCACAAGTGCTAGCGCCAGGGTCAGGATCATCTGTTCGCGCGACGGGCTGAGGCCCGCGGCCTGTGCCAGGTCCGGGTTGAGCGTCGTGGTCAGCAGCGCTGACCAGCGCCACCACAAGAGCAGCAGGACCAGCGCGGCCCCCCCCCAGATGATGCCGAGATCCGCACGGCTGACCGACAGGATATCGCCGAAGAGATAGGCCATCAGATCGATCCGGGCCCCGTCGATGAAGGACACGGCCACCAGCCCGATCGCCAGCGCCGAATGTGCCATCACGCCCAGCAGCGTGTCCATCGCATAGCCGCGCCCCGACAGCGCCGACACGGTGAGCGCCATGATCAGCGCGGCCGCCAGCGCGCCGGCAAAGACCGACAGCGACAGCGCCAGCGACAGGGCGACGCCCAGAATGGCCGCATGGGCCGTGGCATCCCCGAAATAGGCCATGCGCCGCCAGACGACGAAACAGCCCAGCGGGGCCGCCGCCAGAGCCACGCCGATCCCGGCCAGCGCGGCACGGATCAGGAAACTGTCCAGAAGGTTCGTCACGTGGTCCCATGCCCCTGCGTATGGTCGTGATCATCGGCGTGATCGTGGTCACAGTCATGATCGTGGCCGTGATCGTGTCCGTGATCGTGTTCGTGCCGGTAAAGCGCCAGCGCGCCTTGTGTCCCGCTGCCAAAGAGCGCGCGGTATTCGGGTGCCGAGGCGACCTGCTCGGGTGCGCCTTCGCAGCACACATGCCCGTTGAGGCAGATCACCCGGTCCGAGGCTGCCATCACGACGTGCAGCTCGTGGCTGACCATCAGTACCGCGCAACCGAGGTCCCGCCGCAGTTCGGCGATGCGCGCGTAAAAGGCCGCCGAGCCCGGCTGATCCAGTCCCTGCGTGGCCTCGTCGAGGATCAGAAGCTGAGGCTCGCCCAGAATGGCGCGCGCCAGAAGCACGCGCTGGAACTGGCCGCCGGACAGCTCGGACATCTGCCGCGCGGCCAGATCGTCCGCGCCGGCACGGTCCAGAGCGGTCCGGGCGACCGGGGCGGCGACCCGGCGCGGCAGATCGAGAAACCGCGCTACGGTGAGCGGCAGGGTCGGGTCGATATGCAGCTGTTGCGGCACATAGCCGATGCGCAGCCCCTCGGCCCGGGTGATCCGGCCGCGCGCGGGGGCCACGGCCCCGATCAGGCTGCGCAGAAGGGTGGATTTTCCCGACCCGTTGGGGCCGACCACGGTGACGATCTCGCCCGCCCTGATGTCGAGGGACACGTTGCGCAGCACCATCCGGCCGCCCAGGCGCACGTCGAGGCCGCGTACCGAAATCAGGGTCAATGGCCGGCGTCCTTCTGGCAGTCGGGGCACAGGCCCTCGACCTCGACCACCGCACGTTCGACGGCGAAACCGGCCTCGCGTGCCGTGTCGCCCAGGATCGACCGCGCGCCTGGGATGCGTGCCTCGGCCACGGCGTCGCAGCCCCTGCAGATCAGAAAGGCCGGGGCATGGTCCGCGCCCGGATGGCAGCAGGCGACAAAGGCGTTGAGGCGTTCGATCCTGTGCGCAAAGCCGTGACCGACCAGGAAATCCAGCGCCCGGTAGACCACCGGCGGCTGTGACCCCAGCCCCTCGCCGCGCAGCAGATCGAGGATGTCATAGGCCCCCATCGCGCGGTGATTGCGCGCCAGGATTTCCAGCACGCGCCGCCGGACGTCGGTGAACCGTAGCCCGCGTTCGGCGCAATGCGCCTCGGCCGCGCGGACCGCATCGGTGATGCAGTGTGCATGGTCGTGGTGTTCAAAGCCGATGGTGGTCATGAGGCGGGTCCGGTCTGCGGTCATGTGCCAGTGCGTAGATGGGTTGATATGTTATAATGTATCATATATCAAGCCCCTGAGTCCAACCTCAGAAAAGGTTCCGAAGATGCGCATGTCCCTGATCGCCGCGACGATGCTCGTCGCCCTGTTTGGCACGGGCCGGGCCGCCAGCGCCGAGCCACCGCGCGTGGTCACGGACATCGCGGCGGTCGAGTCGCTGGTGGCGCAGGTGATGGCGGGCGTCGGCAGTCCCGAGCTGGTGATGGACCACGGGGCCTCGCCCCATGAGTACCGCCTGCGCCCGTCCCAGGCAGAGGTACTGGAGCAAGCGGATGTCGTTTTTTTCGTGTCGTCCGTGCTGACGCCCTGGCTGGGCGGGACCGCAGAGGCGTTGGCCCCGGGGGCGCGGCGCATCGAACTGATGGACCTCGAGGGCGTGGAGCGGCTCGAGGCCCGCGAGGCGGCGGTGTTCGGGCCTGCGCCGGCAGAGGAGGCACCCGGACAGGACGGCGATGATCATGAGGCAAAGGCCGACGATCACGGCGGCCTCGATCCGCACGGGTGGCTCTTGCCTGAAAATGCGGTCGTGTGGCTTGCGGCGATTGCCGGGGCTCTCGCCGAGGCGGACCCGGAGAATGCCGCGACATACAGCGCCAATGCCACGGCCGCGCAAGAGCGCATCCGAGAGACAATGGCGCAGGTTTTGCAAGGCCTGGCCCCCTATGAGGCGGCGCGGTTCGTGGTGTTTCATGATGCCTATCAGTATTTCGAGGGCGCGACCGGGCTGCGCGCGGAGGGGGCCATCGCGATGAGCGACGCGCGGGCACCGGGTCCGGCACGGGTGGCCGCGATCCGCGAGGCGGTGCGGGAGGGCGGCATCTCATGCGTCTTTGCGGAACCGCAATTCAACCTCGACCTGGCGCGCACGGTGATCGAAGGCAGCGGCGCGCGGCTGGCCGTTCTCGATCCCCTGGGCAGCGGGATCGAACCGGGCGAAGGTTTCTACGGGGCTTTTCTGCGCGATCTGGGCGCGACCATGGCGGCGTGTTTCGACGGCGGCTGAGTGCTGTGTCAGGCGCTCATCAGTGCCCGGCTTTCGGCGAGGACGAAATCGACGAAGCGGCGAATGTCGCCGCGCCCGCGCGCCCGGTCGTTCACCTTCAGGAAATTGGCGCGTTCGACCCGCAGCACATGCGGATGCGCCGCCACCAGGTCGCCACGCGCGAGCCGGTCGGCCACGATATGCTTCCAGCCCAGGATCACGCCTTCGCCGTCACAGGCCGCGTCGATCAGCACCGGGTTGCAATTGCTGGCCAGCGCCGCGGGGGACGGGCCGACATCGGCCCCCAGCGAGCGGAACCATGAATGCCAGGTCAGCGGCTGCCAGTTGATCGCGCCCGAATGCCAGTGACTGTCGTGCAGATGCAGCAGCCGGGTCCGGGCCAGCCGGGCCGGATCGTCGAAGGGGCCGTGCGCGGCGAGAAAGGCGGGGCTGCACACGGGCTGAACCATTTCGGGAAAGAGGTAGTTCAGCTCATCCCCCGCGTGGCTTCGGTTGTTGCCGCAGACAAAGGCGATGTCCACCTCCGGGGCCTCGGCCAGATGCGTGTCCTCGTCCGAGGCCAGGATCGCGAAGCGGGTCTCGGGGACCTGCGCCTGGTAGCGGCGGGTGAGCGGGCTCAGCCAGTGGGTCGCGACGCCGATCGTGGCCGCCAGGGTGATGGGGTCCTCGGCGGGGGCCTCGGCCAGGGCCGAGACGGCGGATGTCACGATGTCGAGCCCCTGCGAGACCGCGCGCAGAAGCGCCACGCCCTCGTCGGTCAGCTCCAGCGCCTTGGGCTTGCGCCGGAAGAGCCGGGTGTCCAACGTGTCCTCCAGCGCCCGGATCTGTTGCGACACGGCGGCCTGGGTGACGTTCAGCTCGTGGGCGGCATTGGTGAAGTTGAGATGCTTGGCCGCGACCTCGAACGTGGCGAGCGCGCCGAGCGGTGGCAGATGGCGGCGGGAAATGCGGGGCATGGCGCTGGGGTCCTTGAGGCGGGCGGAAAGAGGCGACGGGCCGGCCAAGTGTGACATATGATGCGCTCCTGGCAAGCGACGGGTGCCTCCGGCGGGGATATTTGCAGCCAGAAGAAGGCCCGGGCGCGCTCTATTCTCGGCGCGCGCGATGTTCCTTCCAGCGCAGCAGCGCATTGGCCCCGAGCGTGGCAATCGGCGCGGGCGGCAGACGGTCCGGCGCGTCCTCGCCCTCGAAGAAGGCACGGATGTCACTGGTGGCACCGGCGGCCATTTCCGCCGCCGCGATGCCCGTGAGGGTGCCGCGCGCCACGCCCAGCCCGTTCTGCACGCAGGCGGAAAAGAGGCCCGGCTCGATTTCGCCGGTGACGGAGACGGCGTTGCGCGTGAGGCACAGATGGCCGGCCCAGACATGCTCCATCCGCACCGATTTCAGGGCAGGGAAGCGCGTGTCGAATTTCTCGCGCATCACGCGGGTGGCGCGGGCGAACCCGGCGGCGCTGGCCTCCATGCCGGGGCGGAATTCGGCGCAGGTGCGGGTGACGATGCGGTTGCCGCCCTGGCCCGTGTCGATCCGGCGCATCGTGGTGCCCATCGGATCGGAGGGCGTGACGCCCCAGCGGGGCGCGCCGCCGAGCGCGGTGAGCGCCTCGGCCGACAGCTCTTCGGTCATCGAGCCGAAGAGGATCACATGCATCAGGCGCCCGCGCGCGATGCCGAAGCTCTCCAGATGCCCGTTGGTGGCCAGGATCACCTGCGCGGCGCTCAGCCGGTGACCATTCGCGGTGATCTGCCAGTCCGGGCCCTTGCGGGCGATCCCGGTCACCGGGCTCTGTTCGTGGAGGGCGACCTGCCGTGCAAGCCCCGCCGCCAGGCCGCGCACATAGCCCGCCGGCTGCAGCACCGCGCCGCCCGGCGTGAAGATACCCGAGCGGTAGTGTCGCGAGCCGGTCAGCGCGTGCATGGCCTGCGCGTCGAGATGCTCGAACGGCTCGCCCAGGTCCGCCAGGTGCGCGGCATAGCTCTGGTTGTGGGCATGGGCCGCGTCGCCCGCCGCGCCGTTCACCTTGCCGCAGCGGTCGAAATACGCGGGGTCGATGCCGTATTCGTCGACCGCCGCCTGGCCAAAGGCGATGGCGGCGCGGTTCAGGCCGATGATCTGCTGGTCGCGGGCCGCCGTGTCGCCGGCATAATCGTCCGATTGCAGGTCATGCGGCAGGTCGATCATGAAGCCCGAATTGCGCCCCGCCGCCCCTTCGCCCACGCGCCCCGCATCCAGAAGCGCGATACGGGCCCCGGGGTTCAGTTGCAGGGCCCTGCGCGCCGCCGAGAGCCCGGCAAAGCCCGCGCCGATGACGGCCAGGTCGCAGGTGGCATCGGCCGCCAGCGGGGCCGGGGCCGGGGCCTCGGGCAGGATCGCGTTCCAGGCCGCCACGCCGGTATGACGGGGCAGGCGCCGCGCTGTGTAGCTGCTCATCGGCCGGTCCTTCAGTTGACCCGCGCGTCGCTGTCGTCGGTCAGGTCGAGCCAGATCGTCTTGAGCTGCGTGTACTGGTCATGGGCGTGCACGGAGTTGTCCCGCCCGCCAAAGCCGGACTGCTTGTAGCCGCCGAAGGGCGTGGTGATGTCGCCCTCGCCGAAGCTGTTGACCGTGACGGTGCCCGCCCTGAGCGCCCGCGCGCCGCGGATCGCGCGCTTGGCATGGGCGGTGAAGATCGAGGCGGCCAGGCCGTAGCTGGTGTCATTGGCCACCGCGATGGCCTCGTCAAAGGAGGCCACGGTGATCACCGACAGCACGGGGCCGAAGATTTCCTCGCGTGCCAGGACGTGATCGTTGCCGGGCACGGAGATGACCGTCGGCTCGACAAAAGCATCCCCCGACGTGCCGCCGCCCATGATCGTGTCGCCCTTCCCGGCCTTCCTGAGATAGCCGCAGACCTTTTTGTAATGCGCCTTGCTCACCAGGGCACCGACGCGGGTTTCGGGATCGAGAGGATCGCCCACGGGCCATTCGCGGGCGTGTTCGCTGACCTTCCTTAGAAGGGGCTCGCGGATGTCCTTGTGCACGATAAGGCGCGAGGCGGCCGAGCAGTTCTCGCCCATGTTCCAGAACGCGCCGTTGACCACATGGGCGGCCACGGCGTCGAGGTTCTCGGCGTCGTCCATGACGATGCAGGGGTTCTTGCCGCCCATTTCCAGCACGACCTCCTTGAGGTTGCTGTCGGCGGAATAGTGCAGAAAGCGGCGGCCGGTCTCGGTGGAGCCCGTGAAGGACACCATGTCGACATCCGGGTGCCGGCCCAGCGGCTCGCCCACCTGCGGCCCGCTGCCGGTGACGATGTTCAGCACACCCGGCGGCACGCCCGCCTCATAGGCGAGTTCGGCCATGCGCAGCGCGGTGAGCGAGGTTTCCTCGGCCGGTTTCACCACGACCGAGCAGCCCGCGGCCAGCGCCGGCCCGATCTTCCAGGCCAGCATCAGCAGCGGAAAGTTCCACGGCAGGACAAGACCCACCACGCCCACAGGCTCGCGCACAACCATGGCGATGTGATCGTCCGAGGCGGGGCTGACCTGGTCGTAGATCTTGTCGATCAGCTCGGCGTGCCACTTGATGCAATGGATCGCCTCGGGCAGGTCCACGGTCTCGCAATCATAGATGGTCTTGCCCGAATCGAGGCTTTCCATCACCGCCAGTTCGCGTGCGTTGCGGGTGATCAGCTTGCACAGCCGGATGAGCACGTCCTTGCGCGCGCCGGGATGCAGGCGCGACCAGCGGCCATCCTCGAAGGCATCGCGCGCCTTGCCGACGGCGAAATCCACATCCCCGGCATCGCAGGCCGCGATCTCGGCCAGCCGGGCACCCGTGGCGGGGTTCACGGTCTCGAAGGTCTTGCCCGAACCGGCCGGGCGGAAATGGCCGTCGATGAAGGCATTCACCGGCAGGGTCAGATCGGCGGCAATGGCTTCGTAGTCTTCGCGGGTCAGAAGATCGCTCATGACTCAGTTCCCTTCCTTGATCTCGGAAATGGTGCGTCTGAGGACGCGGATGACCTGTTCCAGTTCGCGCTTGTCGTCCTTGTTGAGGGGGCGCAGCGGCGGGCGCACCGTGCCGGTGTCGATGCCGCCGAAGGTCGTGCCGTGCTTGACGCACTGGATGAACTTGCCGCCCTGTTCCAGCACCCGCATCAGCGGCATCATTGCGGACATGATGCGGCGGCCCTTGGCGAAATCGCCCTGCACGGCGCAGGTCTCATAGAGCAGCACATGCTCTTCGGGCAGGAAGTTGGAGCCCGCGCAGATCCAGCTCTGCGCGCCCCAGGCGAAGAACTCCAGCGCCTGGTCGTCCATGCCGCAGGACATCTGGATATGCGGATAATCCCGCGCCAGAAGGTGCACGCGGTTGATGTCGCCCGAGCTTTCCTTGATCCCGACGATATTGCGCGACCGGCCCACACGGTCGAGAAACTCCTCGCCCATGTTCACTCCCATCCGGCCCGGATAGTTGTAAAGGATCATGGGCAGGTCCGCGGCCCGGTCCACGGCCAGCGTGTTGAGCGCGTTCTCGCGCTCGGTGGGCACCGAATAGGGCGGGGTGCCGTGCAGGATCGCATCCGCGCCCATATCGCGCGCGCCGGTGGCCAGGGCGATGCTGTCCTCGGTGCGCATCATGCCCGTGCCCACCACGAGGGGCAGGCGGGATTTGATGCGCTCCTTGGTGAAGCGGGCAATCTCGAGCCGTTCCGCGACGGTCTGCGTGTAGTTCTCGCCGGTCGAGCCACCCGAGATCAGGCCATGCACGCCCTTGTCGACGAGGGTCTCGATCACATCGGCCAGCGCGTCGAAATTCACCGAGAAGTCCGCGTTCATCGGGGTCACGACAGGTGTGTAGATGCCTTTGAGCTCATAACGTGGGGCCATCGGGGCCTCCCTTGATCCAGGTCCGGGCCGCATAAGCTGAGCCTCGTGGAGGCGGTCGGCCTTTGCGTCGTGAGTGGTATCCCTGATTCTTTCCGGCGAAAAAAGCGAGAATGTCCTAGGGTCCGGCATAAGTCCAAGCTTATGTTTGCGCCGCCGCTGCCGCGGGGCGCGTTTTCCGCGCGGAAAACGGCCCGGAAAATGTGCATTTTCCGCCCCGTCCGGCTGGTGACGGCGTACGGGCTGGCCTAAGCTGGGGCCATGAGCATCACCCCCCGATTCATTCACCTGCGTGTGCATACCGAGTATTCGCTCCTGGAGGGGGCGATGCGCCTGAAGACACTGCCGGGGCTGTGTGCCGATCTGGGCTATCCGGCCGTGGCCGTCACCGACACCGACAACATGTTTTCGGCGCTGGAGTTTTCCGTGGCCGCCCAGGCCGCGGGGGTGCAGCCGATCATGGGCTGTCAGGTCAGCCTGATCTTCGAGGGGCTGGGCAAGGAGCCGCAGATCGCGCCGCTTGTCCTTCTGGGCCAGAACGAGGCGGGCTATGAGAACCTGATGAAGATCAATTCGTGCCTCTACCTGCGCGGCGACGGCTCTCTGCCGCATGTCACGATGGAGGAGATCGAGCGTCATTCGGGGGGCGTGATCTGTCTCACGGGTGGGCCCGACGGGCCGGTGGGCCGCCTTTTGCGGGCCGGGCAGCGGCCTGCCGCGGAGGCGATGGTGGCGCGCCTGGCCCGGGCCTTTGCCGACCGGGTCTATGTGGAATTGCAACGCCATCCGGGCGAGGGCGGCCTGCCCGAAGCCGAGGCCAAATCCGAGCGCGGTCACATCGAGATCGCCTATGCGATGGACCTGCCGCTGGTGGCCACAAACGATGCCTACTTTCCCGGCAAGGACATGTTCGAGGCCCATGACGCGATGCTGTGCGTGGCGGAGGGCGCCTATGTGGACCAGCAGGAGCCGCGCCGCCGTCTGACGCCCGAGCATTACTTCAAGAGTCCGCAGGAGATGGCCGCGCTGTTTGCCGACCTGCCGGAGGCGCTGGAGAACACGGTGGAGATCGCGCGGCGCTGCGGGTTCGGGGCCTGCCGGCGCGACCCGATTCTGCCCCGGTTCGCCGAGAACGAGGTCGAGGAACTGCGCCGCCAGGCCGAGGCCGGGCTGAAAGAGCGGCTGGCGGTCATTGCCCCTACCGCAAGCGTCGAGGACTATGAAAAGCGGCTGGAATTCGAGCTGGGCATCATCGAGGGGATGGGCTTTCCGGGCTATTTCCTGATCGTGGCCGATTTCATCAAATGGGCCAAGGAACGCAGCATACCCGTGGGGCCGGGGCGGGGGTCGGGGGCGGGGTCTCTGGTGGCCTATGCGCTGACCATCACCGACCTTGATCCCTTGCGCTACAGCCTTCTGTTCGAACGGTTTCTGAACCCCGAGCGGGTCAGTATGCCGGATTTCGACATCGATTTCTGCATGGATCGCCGCGAGGAGGTGATCGAGTATGTCCAGAAAAAATACGGGCGCGACCGGGTCGGGCAGATCATCACCTTTGGCGCGCTTCTGTCCAAGGCCGCCGTGCGCGACCTCGGCCGGGTGCTGCAGATGCCCTACGGGCAGGTGGACCGCCTCAGCAAGATGATCCCGGTCGAGGGTGTGAAGCCGGTGAGCATCGAAAAGGCGCTGGCCACCGAGGAGCGGCTGCGCGACGAGGCGCGGCGCGAGGAGGTGGTGGACCGGCTGCTGAAATACGCGATGCAGGTGGAGGGGCTCTTGCGCAATGCCTCGACCCACGCGGCGGGGGTGGTGATCGGCGACCGGCCCCTCGATGAGCTGGTGCCGGTCTACAAGGACCCGCGTTCGGACATGCCGGCCACACAGTTCAACATGAAATGGGTCGAGCAGGCGGGGCTGGTCAAGTTCGACTTCCTGGGGCTGAAGACCCTGACCGTGATCCAGAACGCGATCGAGCAGATCAGGGCCGGGGGGCGGCACCTGCACGAGGCGGCGGACGGGACCGTTCTCTATGTGCCCAGCCCCGGGGCGGTGGACGATATTGGGCAAATTCCCCTTGATGATACAAAGGCTTACGATCTTTATGCCCGCGCCCAGACCGTTGCGGTGTTCCAGGTGGAAAGCTCTGGCATGATGGATGCCCTCAAGCGCATGAAGCCCACCTGCATCGAGGATATCGTGGCGCTCGTGGCGCTCTACCGGCCGGGGCCGATGGAGAATATTCCGACCTATTGCGAGGTCAAGAACGGGCTCAAGCCCCGCGAGAACCTGCACCCGACGATCGACCATATCCTGGACGAAACACAAGGCATCATCGTCTACCAGGAGCAGGTGATGCAGATCGCCCAGGAAATGGCGGGCTACAGCCTGGGTGGTGCGGATCTGCTGCGCCGCGCGATGGGCAAGAAAATCCAGGAGGCGATGGACGCCGAGAGGCCCAAATTCCTGGCCGGGGCCGCGGAAAACGGCGTGGACAAGGCCAAGGCGACGGAGGTCTGGAACCTTCTGGACAAGTTCGCCAATTACGGTTTCAACAAGTCCCACGCCGCGGCCTATGCGGTGGTCAGCTATCAGACGGCCTGGCTCAAGACCAACCATCCGGTGGAGTTCATGGCCGGGGTGATGAATTGCGATATTCACCTAACCGACAAGCTGGCAGTCTATTTCGAGGAAGTTAAGAAAGGGTTGGGGCTACCTTACGCTCCGCCTTGCGTGAACCGGTCGGAGGCGACCTTCGTGGTGCGCGAGGGCGTGCTGCATTACGGGCTTGGGGCGCTCAAGAATGTGGGCGTTGAGGCGATGAAGCTGATCACCGAGGGCCGTCGCGGTGGCGCGGCAGAGGCCCCGGATCAGGTCCGGGGCGGGGTGGACAGGCCCTTTGCCACGCTCTTTGATTTCGCCCGGCGCGTGGACCTCAAGCGGATCGGCAAGCGGCCGCTGGAGATGCTGGCGCGGGCCGGGGCCTTTGACGAGCTGGACCGCAACCGGCGGCGCGTCTTTGACGGTCTCGAGGCGCTGATGGCCTATTCGGCGGCGGTGCATGACCAGCGCAGTTCGAGCCAGGTGTCGCTGTTTGGCGAGGCGGGGGACGACCTGCCCGAGCCGCGGATATTGCCGGTCGAGGACTGGCTTCCGGCGGAGCGGCTGACCGAAGAGTTCAAGGCGGTCGGCTTCTATCTGTCGGGGCACCCGCTGGACGATTACATGGGCGCGCTGAAACGCAAGGATGTAAAGACCCTGGACGAGGTCACGGCAATGGCGGCGCGGGCCCCTTGCGTGGTCAAGATGGCGGGCGTCGTGGCCGGGCGGCAGGAGCGCAAGTCGGCGCGCGGCAACCGCTTTGCCTTTGTCCAGCTGAGCGACACGACGGGCGGGTACGAGGTCACGATGTTCTCGGACACGCTGGAGGCGTCGCGCGATCATCTGGAGGCGGGCAGCCATGTGGTGATCACCGTGGAGGCCACCAGCGAGGCCGGGCAGCTCAAGCTGCTGGCGCGTTCGGTGGCGCCGATCGACGGCGTGGTGGCGGATGCGGGCGCGATGGGGCTGAAGATTTTCATCGAGGATCCCGGGGCGATTTCGACCGTGGCCAGCGTGCTGGAACGCGCCCAGAAAGCGGCCAGGACCGCCGGGCGCGGTCCGGTGCGGTTCTGCCTGATGGATCGGGGCCTGCCCGGCGAGGTCGAGATGGATACGGGCCGCAAATTCGCTGTCAACCCGCAGATCAAGGGCGCGATCAAGAGCCTCGAAGGGGTCTGGGACGTGCAGGAATTCTGAGGATTTATTGAGGGTCGGTACTGCGTCGGTATCGCGTCGGCATCACGTCGGTGGTTCTGTACGCTGGGTATAAGAGTTAATTAATGCCTTCGGCGAGGATATTTTTCGCCAGAAGAAGCCGGGGGGTCAGGACAGGCGGGCCTGCAACCCGTCCAGAGTGGCGCGGTCGGGGTCCGACAGCGTGGCGCTGCGCGCGCGAAACAGCGTGGCCTGGCTGCGCAGGATCAGCCCGTCATCCAGAAGCTTGAGGTGGTTGGCGCGCAGCGTGTCGCCGGTCGAGGTGATGTCGGCGATGGCCTCGGCGGTCTCGTTCTTGACGGTGCCTTCGGTTGCGCCCTGGCTGTCGACGAGCTGGTAGTCGGCCACGCCGCCGGCGCGCAGGAAGTCGCGGGTGAGGCGGTGGTATTTCGTGGCGATCCGAAGGCGAAAGCCGTGGGTGGCGCGGAAGGCCGCCGCCGCCGCGTCGAGATCGTCGAGCGTGCAGACATCGACCCAGGCCGCGGGCACGGCCAGCACGAGGTCGGCCTGGCCGAAGCCCAGCCCGGCCAGCGCGGAGACACGGGTTTCCCACGCGCCGAGTTTCTCCTGAATGAGGTCGGTGCCGGTGACGCCCAGCTGGATGCGGCCCGCCGCCAGTTCGCGCGGGATTTCACCCGCCGAGAGCAGCACCAGTTCGACGTTGTCGATGCCCTCCACGCGACCCGCGTATTCACGGTCCGATCCGGCGCGGGCAAGCGTGATACCCCGGGCGCCGAACCAGTCGAAGGTCTTCTCCATGAGCCGCCCCTTGGAGGGCACGCCGAGCTTGATCGTCATGGGGCACCTCGCAGGGCCAGGGTGAGGCCGGGGCGGATCACGCCGCCGATGGCGGGGATTTCGCGCCCGTGCCCCAGCTGCCGGGTCAGCGCGTCATAGCGCCCGCCGGTGGCGACAGGGGGCAGGTCGGGGCGGAGCTCGGCGGTGAAGCCGAACACGAACCCGTCGTAATATTCCATCTGGGTGCGGCCATAGGAGGCCTCGAAGGGCAGGGCGGCGGCGTCGATGCCACGCGCCGCGATCGCCGCGAGCCGCGCGCTCAGCCGTCCGACGGCGGGGTCGATGGCGGGCAGGTCCACGGCGATGTCGGTCAACCGTTCCAGCGCATCCGCCGCGCGCCCGCGCACGCCGAGGATGGCATCGATCAGGCGCACCTCCCGGGCGGCCAGCGGCGGGGCGGCGGCGTCCTCGCGCAGGGCCTCGATGCGGGCCGCGATCTCGGCCCGGGAACGCAGGCCCACCAGCGGCGGGAGGTCCTGCATCGGGTCGGCGGCGGCCAGCAGCGCGGCGCGGTGCCCTGGCACCGGAGCGGCACCCGAAAAGCGTTCGATCAGCGCGCGGAAACGTTTGGGCCGCCAGATGTGGCGGCGCAGGGCGGATTTGCGCCGCTCGGTGGTTTCAAGCCCGTCCACGGCAGCCGTGAGAATGCCGATGTCGCCCGTCGCCGGTTTCAGCGCGAGCGGTTTGAGCAGGTCGTGGATCAGTGCGAAGACCTCGGCATCCGCCGCCGCCGGATCGTCGCGGGCGAAAAGCTCGTAGCCTACCTGGATATATTCGTTGGCGCGCTCGGGATCGTCCTCCTGGCGGCGGAACACCTCGCCGGAATAGGTATAGCGGGCGGGTTCCGCGCCGTGATCCATGTGCATCTGCACCACGGGCACGGTGAAGTCGGGCCGCAGCATCTGTTCGCCCCTGAGCGCGTCCGAGGTGATGTAGGCGCGGGCGCGGATGTCCTCGCCGTAAAGATCGAGGAGCGTGCGCGCAGGCTGCAGGATGCCGGTCTCGACGGCGCGTGCGCCGGCGGCCTCGAAACGGGCCCGAAGGCGCGCGGCCTCGGCCAGGATCGCGGCGCGGGCCGGCATCACGATTGCGCGTCCAGCATGGCGCGGACGCGGGCCACCAGCTCGTCGCGGGGCACCTCGATCTGGGAGGGGCGTTCCTTCCATTCCTCGAGCGTGGCGTTTTCGGCGATCCGGGCGCCCAGGATCAGGTCCTTGAGCTGGAGCGTGCCACTGGCGGCCTCGTCCGCGCCCTGGATCACGGCGACGGGCGAGCCGCGATTGTCGGCGTATTTCAACTGGTTGCCGAAGTTCCTGGGGTTGCCCAGATAGACCTCGGCGCGGATCCCCGCCTGGCGCAGTTCGGCGACCATGGACTGATAGTCGGCCATGCGGGTGCGGTCCATGACGGTGACGACGACGGGGCCGGGGGCGGGCTGGCCCGCGCGGCCCTTTTCGCGCAGCGCGGCCAGCAGGCGGTCGACACCGATCGAGATGCCGGTGGCGGGCACGGCCTGCCCGGTGAAGCGCTTGACCAGATCGTCATAACGCCCGCCGCCCGCCACGCTGCCGAACTGGCGCTTGCGGCCCTTGTCGTCGAGGATCTCGAAGGTAAGCTCGGCCTCGAACACGGGGCCGGTGTAGTAGCCGAGGCCGCGCACCACCGAGGGGTCGATGACGATGCGGTCGGGGCCATAGCCCTGGGCCGCAAGATGGGCCGCGATCTCTTCGAGTTCGGCCACGCCCTCGGCCCCGAGCGTCGAGCCGCCGACGGCCCCGCGCAGATTGTCCAGCGTCTCGGTCGCGTCGGCACCCCTGGACGTGAGAAAGGCGATGACCGGCCCGGCCTGATCGTCGGACAGGCCCACACCGTCGATATAGGCCCCGGATGCATCCAGGCGACCCTTGCCCAGAAGCGCGCGCACGCCCGCCTCGCCGACCTTGTCGAACTTGTCGATGGTGCGCAGGACGGCGTCGCGCCGGGCGTCCTCGGTGAGGCCCATGGTTTCCAGAACGCCGTTCAGAACCTTGCGGTTGTTCACCCGCACCACGTAGTCGCCGCGGGGGATGCCGACCTCCTCGAGCGTGTCGGCGAGCATGGCGCAAATCTCGGCATCCGCGGCCATCGACGCCGATCCGACCGTATCCGCATCGCATTGATAAAACTGGCGAAACCGCCCCGGACCGGGTTTCTCGTTGCGCCAGACGGGGCCCATGGCATAGCGGCGGTAGGGCGTGGGCAGGTCGTTGCGGTGCTGGGCATATACGCGCGCCAGCGGGGCGGTGAGGTCATAGCGCAGGGCCAGCCAGTCGCCATCCTCCTCCTGCCAGGCAAAGACGCCCTCGTTGGGGCGGTCCACATCGGGAAGGAACTTGCCCAGCGCCTCGACCGTCTCGACGGCCGAGCTTTCCAGCGCGTCGAAACCATAGCGATGATAGACCCCGGCAATGGCATCGAGCATCGCCTTGCGCTCGGCCACCTGCACGCCGAAATAGTCGCGGAACCCCTTGGGCGTCTGGGCCTTGGGGCGGGGGGCTTTTTTCTGTTTCGCCATAGCGCGAGGATCCTTGCCAGCGTTCTGAGCCGGGGGATAGCGGATGGGCAGGCGCGGGGCAAGACGCGGCGGTGCCGGCTGCGGTCGGGCGGGACCGGTGCGGGGTTTTCCACAGTGCGGCGGTCGGGCGCGCGGTCTTCGCACGCCGGTCATTTAAGACATGTCATATATGACATGTCTTAAATGGTGGTTTTGAAAGGGTGCGGGTGGTTTAAGTGTCTGGGAGAAATCGAGGTTTTCCGGAAATGGCGCGTGGATGAAACATTGCGGTTCTTCGTTTGAACATGGCCTGAATGACATGTCTTGAATGCCGGGTCTGGCGTGATCCAGGTGTGGGGCGCGCCCGCGCCGGGGTCCGGGGATTTGCGTGGAGAGGCGCGCCGGGGCGCGGACGGGCTGACGTGTCGATGCGGCGACAGTTGACGCCCGGCAAGGCGCGTGGCAGGCAGGCGTCATGGAGCATCTGGAAGAAAAAATCGCGCATCTCATGCGGGCCAATGACGATCTGTCGGAGATCGTCGCGCGCCAGCAGGATCAGATCGACCGGCTGACGCTTTTTGTCGACCGGCTGATGGAGCGCGAACGGACGCGCGAGGCGGAAGGCTCGGGCGGGATCGTTCTGGGGGACGAGCGGCCGCCGCATTACTGACGCCCGTGCAAAGGCCCCGGATCACGTCCGGGGCGGGTCCTCGCCGAGGTCTTCGGTCGGCGCGTCGCGTTCCAGCACGTCCTCGGCCAGTTTCCGGGTGATCTTGCGGGCGGTGTCCGCCAATGCGGATGTCGCGGACGGGCTCGTTGCCATGTAGGGCCGCGCCGCGCCGGCCAGCCCCGAGGCCCCGGCAGTCCCCACGATGCCTGCGCGGGCGAGCTGGGCCTGCATGGCCCGTGCGGCGACGGGCGACAGGTGCAGCTTGGCCATCAGCATGGCAGGCGAGCAATGTCCCAGCGTGCGCGCCATATGCGCCCCCAGACCGTACATGTAGGGCGTATAGGCCGGGGCGGCGCTGGCCGCGGAGGCCGGCAGGCCCGGCAG
>Ga0316205_10002790_pt1 | contig 17464 bp, 19 predicted proteins | sample 3monthpyrite_MG_FD_204941 | JGI IMG/M metagenome (GOLD analysis project Ga0316205, IMG submission 204941) | Microbial mat bacterial communities from mineral coupon in-situ incubated in ocean water Damariscotta River, Maine, United States -... | ecosystem: Environmental > Aquatic > Marine >... | reverse complement strand
CGCAGTTCGGCTGATGCCGCGTTGAGTCCACTAAGTGCTGTACGAAATGGCATGTTATTCTCCTGTTGTTACCGCTACTTAGCGGATTTCCTCTACACGATTAAAGTCTGTCGCACCGAGCGAAGACAAATTCAATACGGTACCCTCACCTGGGCGACCTAAAATAACGCTTTCAACGTTATCTTTAACTAATGTTCCCAATGCAACCTCTTCACCATCAATATTTGCTGTTGCAACAATCCGATAGGCACCGGCTGGAGCTGGTTGACCATTTTCAGCAAGGCCATTCCAGCTAAAATCAACAATGCCGCCTTTTTGTCCGCCCAGCGGTAATTCTTTAACAAGCTCACCTGCTGTATTGAAAAACTCAATCTTGACCGAACCGCTATCACTCGGTAGGCCCACGGCACCATCTATTTTCCCACCTGATTTTAAGACGCCTACATCACTATTCACTGCGACCGAACGTCCTACTAAAGCAGAAGCTTGCAACGCTTGATTGGAGCTGATGGAACCGGCGAACGATGAGAACGAATCTTGTAAATCTTGAATACCGGTTACGGTGCTGAACTGAGCAATTTGTGATAAAAACTCACCATTCTCCAACGGTTTGAATGGGTCTTGATTACGTATTTGCGCCACCATCAATTCCAGGAACTGCTGTTGACCCAATTCATTACTGCCGTCAGCTGCTTTATTAGCATTGTCTTTGTTTGTAGCAACACCAAGACTTTGTAATGTATCTGTATTAATTGTAGGCATCTCTAATTACTCCTTACTGCCCAAGACTTAGGGTTCGCATTAAAAGTTGTTTCGATGTATTCATCACTTCCACATTCGATTGGTATGACCGTGACGCAGAAATCATATTGGCCATTTCTTCAATGGCATTGACGTTTGGCAAATAGATATATCCCTTTTCATCTGCCATTGGATGTTCAGGTTGATACTGCTGGGTAGGTGCTCCCTGACTTTCTAAAATTTGTCTTACACGAACACCCATGTTCTGGCGATTTTGCATTGAATCACTGAAGATGGTTTCAAATTGTGGTTGACGTGCGCGGTAAGTGCCCGCTGCCGTACTGCTGACTGTTTCTGCATTGGCCAAATTTGACGCCACTGTATTCAATCGAATTGATTGGGCACTTAAAGCAGAACCGGCAATATCAAAATTTCCTAGTAACGACATTATTATTCCCCTCTCAGCGCAAGCATCATGCCTTGCACGCGACCTGTAACAAACCGCAGGGTTGCCATATAACGCATTGCGTTATCGGCAAAAGCAGCTTGTTCTTTCTGAACTTCAACAGTATTGCCATCAAGTGATGGCTGATCCGGTTGGCGGTAAAGACGTTCAGCCGCTAACGCCGTTGATGATGTACCGATATGTCCAGGCTGAGTTGACTTCATCGATGCCGGGTTTGATGTCTTCATTGCGGCGCGACGCAATATTCCTTTGAAATCAATATCTCGTGCTTTAAAATTAGGTGTGTCCGCATTAGCGAGGTTGGCCGCCAAAACTGAGCTGCGTTGTGAATACAGCGTTAGTGCCTGTGTATGAATGCCTAATGCATTGTCTAAACTAATAACCATTATTCTGCTCCGCTGTAGTTCATAAAATCATAAACTCATGTGTGTGTTACATGTGTTAGAGCAAACAGCGTGCCAGTTATTGCAATGCCTTTAATAACAGTTAGTTATGGTAAATTTGTACCAGGAAGGGCGAAAATTAACGGCAAGGCAATGCCTGTATGTGGCAAGTGAACTGCCACGGAATGAAAATACGTTAAATTAGTTTGTAGTAGACCGCGCCACCACTGCGCACCATTTTAAATGCTTCGGTATGACCGGTAATCGATTCAGATGAACCCAACACCAAATAACCGCCTGGCTGCAGCTGCTTAGCCATACGATTTAAGATATCGCCTTTTAGCTCAGCAGAAAAATAGATTAAAACATTTCGACAAAAGATAATGTCGAACTTACCCAGCGTGGCGAAACTCTGCATTAAATTAAGTTCAGTAAAACGTACCCGTTTCTTAATATTGCTATTCAATTCCCACTGCTTTTCGTGCTGGGTGAAATAGCGCTTGCGTCTTTCTGTTGACAGACCACGCACTAAGGATATTTCGTCATAACGTGCCTGACGTGCTTGTTCAAGGATGGTTTTGGATATATCCGTAGCAACAATTTCAACATCTCTTGCTAATGAACCGGGATTTGCCTGTATATATTCCTGTGCCACTATACTCATGGAATATGGCTCTTGCCCAGATGAACAGGCGGCAGACCATATACGTACAGGACGATTACGTTGCTGTGAGGCTTCAGGAAAAAGTTCTTTTTCAAGAATGGTATAAGGATGGCTGTCACGAAACCACAAGGTTTCATTGGTGGTCATCGCATCAACGATTTTGCCACGTAACTTACTGTCACCGCGTTGCAGGCGCTTAACCAAATCACCTAAATTCGCGATCTCTACACTATCCATCAATTTTTGTAGACGGCTCGCAATCAAGTATTGCTTATTTTCACCCAAAGTAATCCCGCAAGCATCTTCAAGGAAGGCGCTAAAGGATTGATACTCTTCACTAGTGATTACACTACTCAAAAATAATTACTCATTTTTAAATTATTAAACCCCAAAACATTATTGTTTAACCCTGTCTATTTTAAGGATTTCCAGTACATTATTGGCTAAATCATCCGCACTAAATTTTGAAATAAATTTATTCGCACCAACACTCTTAACCATTTCTTCATTAAACCCACCACTCAATGATGTGTGTAGAACAATATATAAGCCCTCCATGCCTGGGGTTTTACGAATAGTTTTTGACAATGTGTAACCATCCATTTCAGGCATTTCGACATCAGAAATCAACATATCTATCTGCTCAGAGACTGGACCATTCTTTGCCATATCAGTCAACATTTTATATGCTTCTGCACCATCGTTAGCCGTAATATATTCTACACCCAACTGCTCTAATGTTCGAACAATCTGTTTTCTTGCGACGCTTGAATCATCGGCGACTAATATCTTGTGTTTACGCTGACCATCAATAGGGTGCTGACCAAGAACCTCGCTCGAAACCAATACCTCGTCGCCAATCACTTCCGCTAGAATTTTTTCAACATCAATGATTTCGATCATGGCATCATCAACTCGAGTCACCGCGGTTAAGTACGTATTCTTACCGGCACTAACAGGAGGTGGATGAATCTCTTCCCAATTCAAATTGATAATGCGATCTACGCAACTAACAAGGAAACCTTGTACCTTACGGTTAAATTCACTAACAATAATGTAACTTTCATCCAAGTTCTCAAGTGGACGTCGCCCAATAGCCATTCCAAGATCCAAAATAGGAATCGTTATCCCGCGCATATTAGCAACACCACGGACGACAGAATGGGATTCTGGAAGCTCGGTTAACGGCGGACATTGAATCACTTCTTTGATCTTAAAGACGTTAATCCCAAATTGCTGACGTCCGCGCAAATGGAACAATAAAAGCTCAAGCCTATTCTCCCCCGCTAAACGAGTTCTTTGATCAACTGAATCTAATACACCAGCCATAAGAAACCCCTGTTAAAATACGTTTATCTGCAAAACTATCGTTATCCAATCTTTCTATCGGCAATTGGCGCATTTACTTAAATCGCGAATAGTAGGCACAGCAATTGCATTACAAATAACAACAGAGAACATTTTGAATTTTGTATTGGAGAATAGCTGTGAAACAGGCTTTTAAGCTCAATAATATTGTGCCTCACCTTAGCAAAACCGCTTTCCGGCAAGGTCTCGCCGTAGGGATTTGCCTCTTCGCGGGCATGGCACAAGCAATTCAATACCATGATCTACAAGATATTCGTCAAAGCAGTGAAAATTACTTACGCGCGCAACTAGGTCTCAGCAGCAGTGACAACGCCGATATTACGATAACCGCAGCAAGCATGGACTATCGATTACGCCTTGCTCGTTGTGATACTCCTTTAGAACATAGCCTGCCACAAGGGCATCGCTTACAAGGAGCTGTTGCAATTGGTACTCGTTGTACCGATGATCTTCATCGCTGGTCAGTCTTTGTTCCAGTCACGATCACGCAATTTGCTGATGTCATTGTCACCACGGAGGCCGTATCACGCGGTGATTTTTTAAAAGCCAGTCAACTCAAGCTAGAAAGACGTTCATTAAACTTCTTGCACAATGGCTACTTAAAATCGATGGAAAAAGCGGTTGGTCAGCAATTAAAGACCACCTTAGCGAAAGGTCTTGTTGTGAGTCCGCGGCAATTAAAACGTCCATATGCAATCAAAAGAGGCCAAGACGTCAAAATTTTGGCTAAAAATGACCTAATTTCTGTCAGTATCAAAGGGAAAGCCCTCTCGAATGCACGAATAGGCGATAGAATAAGGGTGAAAAATAGTTCGACAAATAAAATCGTAGAAGGAACAGTGTCTTACGATGGTTTTATTGAGATAAAGCTATAAAAGGCATATTTTTGACTAAAATCGCTAAAGTTTTTTCACAGCTGGACGCTACATAGATTAAGAAATGAAAACTGGAGTAAATAGTAATGCCAATTGAAATTCACGGTCAGAATAATAATCCTGTCCCAACAGACCGCCAGAGCCGACCTGAAAATAGTGTTGGACGTTCCGAGCCTACGGTTGATCAAAACAGCACTGGGCGACCATCGACGGCTGACACCGTTAGCTTAACGGAAACTTCTGCACAACTGCGTAGTATCGAAAGCAGCTTGGCTTCACTTCCTGTCGTCGATACTCAACGTGTCGAAGCCATTAAATTAGCCATCGCCGATGGAAGTTACCAAGTGGATTCAGCAAGCATTGCTGACAAGTTAATTGATTTCGAGCAAATATTGGATAAATAATTGTTATGAATAAAAATCTAGACCCACAAGCTATCGCTGAGTATTTAAAGGAAGCAGGTAATCAGGCTCAACTGTTGATGACCTTGCTGCGTGATGAACGTCAATCTATATCATCAAATGATGCAAGTGCACTTGAAGAAATTGCCTCAAGCAAAGCAACATTAGCGCAAACAATTCAGGACAGCACAAAAATATTCAGCGCACATTTGCAACAAGCCGGGTTTAGCGCAGACGATCGTGGTTTAGCCGATTATTTTGAATCTCACAATGAAGCTAACAAAACCACATGGCAAGATTTACAGTCAATATTAAAAAAATGCCAAGATGAAAATCGTATTAATGGAAAATTACTCGGCAACTCACAGCGTCGTATTAAACAAGCACTGTCTATTTTACAAGGTAAGCCTGCGGATGAAGATCTATACAATCGTGGCGGTGAGTCAGTGAGTCATTCCACCGGTAATTCCCTCACCCGTGCCTAAAATCCTTACGTAATAATTCACAAAATGAGTTATTGTATGAACTATGGCCATTCAACACTGAGTCAATAGTGACATGCAAGAAGAAAAACAAGATAACGATATAATAAAGCCTGATCTTATTGCCGCTCACCTTGGCCGGTTACAGCGTAACCATATTCTCGCCAAAATCAGTATTTCTGGAACACAAAATTCATTTAATAGCATGCTTGTCAATGTCGATGCTAGCAAACAGACCTTGCTACTTGATGTGCTTCATCCAGGTTCTGCCCATCAACAAATTATAGATAAGAAGGATTTTATTTTTCGCGTTGAACAGAATGGAATAAACATCAGTTTTAAAGGCTCTGTAAAAAAAGTTGTTGAGGATGATGATAAACCTGCTTACCTTATCGATTTTCCAGATAAACTAGTATACCAACAGCGACGCGAAGCATTTCGCGCACCTATCAGCAAAGATACTTTGTTAACAATCACCCTCACTACTACTGATAATAAAAAAACCTGCAACGGTATTATTAATAATGTTTCTCGTGGAGGCCTGTGCATACAGATCGACCACACCGAAAAATTCAGTTTCGAAAAATTCACTCATTTATCAAGCCAATTTGTTACTACAGAAAATGTAGAAATAACCTGTAATATCGAAATACGTAATATCACACCCGATTCTGTGCATCGACATACTATGGTTGGCGTGAAATTCAGGAATCTAGACAAACAACAAAAGCGACATATTCAAAATTTTTCACTCCAAATGGAGAGACAAATGATTAAACGACAACGGAGCTAATTCCTTACCAGATACTTGGCTTCTTATATAGATAAGCGTAATAAAGAACAGGGATAACGATTAGTGTTAATAACGTAGAAATCAGAATACCCGAAATCAATGTTACCGCTAACCCACCAAAGATCGGATCACCGAGAATAAATAATGCACCAAGCATTGCGGCAAGTCCTGTTAACACAATGGGCTTAGATCTAACTACACCAGCATTAACAACGGCTTCTTCCAGTGCCCCCCCTGCGCGTACTGTTTCATTAATAAAATCAACTAACAAAATAGAATTACGCACAATAATTCCAGCCAGAGCAATCATGCCAATCATTGATGTAGCAGTAAACTGCACACCCGACAAGGCATGGCCTGGCATAACACCAATAATAGTTAAAGGGATTGGTGCCATAATAATCAGCGGAACCACATAGGAACGAAACTGTGCGACAACCAATAAATAAATAAGAATCATACCAACAGCGTAAGCGATACCCATATCACGGAAGGTTTCATAAGTGATCTGCCATTCACCATCCCATTTCACGCTATAGCTATAAGGATGCTCAGGTTGCTGCACTAAGTATTGCTCTACACCTTGCTTGGTTAAACTATCGTAAATATCAAACATACCATACAAAGGACTATCTAGTTCGCCTGCAACATCGCCCGTAACATAAACAACCGGTAAAAGATCTTTATGATAAATAGCGTGCTCAAGCGGTACTTTCTTGAATGAAATAACCTCCGCAAGACTAATTAATACCCCTTCATTATTTCGTAATTTAATATCATTAATCGCATTAATATCAGACTTGTTTTCTTTACTAAATTCCAGGCGAATGGGCAATGGATACTTTGCATGAGGATTATGCAAATAAGTAACATCCTCTCCTTCTAATGCCGTACTGATTGCAGTAACAATCTGCTGTTGATTTAAACCCAACAACGCAGCGCGCTGTCTATCAATATCAACAGACCAACGCATTATCTCAGCCTCAATTGAATCATCAATATCGGTAACATCTTTTGTTGCAGAAAAAGTTGCGCGTATTTTCTTGGCCATTTTTATTTGGCCGGTGTAATCAATACCATATACTTCTGCAACTAACGGAGAAAAAACCGGTGGCCCTGGTGGCACTTCAACTACCTTCACATTAGCATTGAATCGTCTGGCTATTACATTTAACGGTTCACGTAAAGCAAAAGCAATATCGTGACTTTTTCTATCTCGAGCATCTTTAGCTACTAAGTTAACCTGAATGTCAGCAACATTTTCACCGCTGCGTAGATAATATTGTCGAACCAAACCATTAAAATTAATGGGTGATGCAGTCCCTACATAAGCCTGAAAATCACTGACCTCAGGCACCTGACGAATCTCTTTTGTTAACTCTTCCACAACCCTTGCAGTTTGCTGCAAGCTGGTTCCTTCTGGCATATCGATAACGACTTGAAACTCGGATTTGTTATCGAAAGGTAGCATTTTTAATACGACTAATTTAAAACCGACCAATGAAATTGACATGATTATAAGAAATATAATAAGCACCCATAACTTGTTACGGTTACCTTTACCGGCGGCCTTATTAAGAAATGGTTTTAAATAACGTTCAAATAAGTCTCTTAATTTATTATTAGATGATACTTCTTGATGCGTATGCAATCCGCCATCTTTTAAAATTACATGCGTCAACCAAGGTGTCACCACAAATGCAACAATCAAAGAAATCAACATACCAATACTTGCATTAATCGGTATTGGGCTCATGTACGGCCCCATTAACCCCGTAACGAAAGCCATTGGTAATAATGCTGCAATCACAGCAAAGGTTGCCAATATGGTTGGCCCGCCCACTTCATCTACTGCAACGGGTATTGCGTCAACTAAGGATTGGTTACCCATAATGATATGGCGATGAATGTTTTCAACTACAACAATCGCATCATCGACAAGAATGCCTATCGAAAATATTAACGCAAATAACGAAACACGATTTAAAGTAAAACCCCAAGCCCATGAAGCAAACAGCGTCAACGCCAAAGTAATAACAATCGCTGTGCCCACAATAATAGCTTCGCGCCAACCAAGAGCAAATAACACTAACAAAACCACAAAACCTGTCGCAAAAATCAATTTCCCAATAAGCGTTTGCGCCTTATCATTTGCTGTCGCACCATAATTTCGCGTCAAGGTTCCACTCACGCCTTGAGGAATAACTGTGCCTTTTAATTTTTCAAACCGCTGAATAACTTGGTTGGAAATATCGACTGCATTAGTTCCTGATTGTTTAGCAATCGCTATTGTCACTGCGGGAAAATCACCTCGCGCAGTAATTCCTTTCGTTGCCGCTGCCGCTCCGGTGCCAAACCAAACATATTGTTCAGGTTCATCAGAACCAAACGTAACTTTTGCCACATCTTCTAGATAAACAGGTGAATCATTGTGCGTTGCAATAATAAGTTGCGCCACTTCACTCGCTCGAGTTAGCCAATCCCCCGCTCGAACAGCAATACTCGTATTATTTGTCGTCAACGTGCCAACATCATCTGCACTATTAGCCACTAATAAGGCGTTACGTAAATCTTGTAAATCAATACCATAAGCACTCAATCGTTGAGGATCAATTTGCACATGTACTAGGCGCTCTGGGCCGCCAACAGTGTAAATATCACGCGTTCCTGGAACGCGTTTCAACTCCGTTTCAATACCATGCGCAACCTGCAATAATTCCTCTGCAGTTATGTTTTCATCCTCACTCCATAAGGTGCCAGTTACAATTGGCACATCATCAATCCCTTGTGGTTTTATGAGCGGTTGGCCGACGCCCAAATTGGCGGGTAACCAATCCTGATTTGAGTACACCGCGTTATATAAACGCACAATCGCCTGAGTACGATCTTCGCCAACCGTAAATTGAACAGATAAAACTGACATACCCGCACGAGAAACAGAATAAATATGTTTTACGCCTTCAATTTCCGAGAGGACTTGTTCCGCCGATGTGGTGACTAAGTGCTCAACCTCAGTCGCTGTCGCGCCGGGATAAGGAATAAAGACATTGGCAAAGGTGACGCTGATCTGTGGCTCTTCTTCACGCGGTGTAACCAGTACCGCAAACAGTCCAAGTAACAGGCCCACTAATGCCAGCAAGGGTGTTATTTCTGATAATAAAAAGCTGCGTGCAATACGCCCAGAGATGCCAAGCTGTTCGCTCATTGTACGATTTGTTCCTTGAGGAGAATACCTGCCTTGATCGGATCAAGTGCAACACGTTCGCCTTGCTCAAGACCCGCATGTATCTCAACTCGTCCATCATCATGAACAAGACCATTTTTAACTAGACGAAAAATAAGCTTAGCCTTGTCAAAAACATATACCCCCGTCACTTCACCTCTATGCACCAGAGCTTCTAAAGGAATCATCAAGCGTTTTTGTGTATCAACATCTAATACCAATTTAACCAACATGCCCGGATACAATCCATATTCGCCCTTATCAAGATCCGCACGAATTTTGAAGCTATGACTTCGATTATCTGCAATCGGAAATATAGTTAACTTCTTTGTTGCAACGCTTTTCTGCTTGTCACCAGGTAAGATAACGCTTGCGGGACAGCATCCATTTCGTAGCACTGAAATAAAACTCTGTGGAACATTGGCAACAACGCGTAAACGATTTAGTGACAGACCTGTCATTAACGGCTTGCCAATTGACGGGGTTTCACCTAATTCAATATGCCGCTGAGTAACAATCCCGCTATATGGTGCACGCACAATCGTTTGCTCAAGCTGTTCCGTCGCTTCTTTTAACCGAGCCTTGGCCTGCATCTGGCGAGCCAAGGCGCCTTTATATGCCGCATTGGCTTTATCAAGTACCGCCTTAGCAACTAATTTCTTTGCGTAAATATCACGAATCCGTGTTAATTCAGTTTGCGCATCTTTACTCGCAACAGAGACTTCTCTAAGTCCTGCTTGGGCCTGCTCAAGACGCGCACGCTGTTTGGTATCATTAAAACGAAGTAATACAGAATCTTGCTCAACATAGTCATCAACATCGAAATTAATTTCCATGATGCGTTCTGAAACCTGCGCCGCAATCGTTGCTTTGTGAACCGCCTCGACCGTTGCGTCAAAATACCTCTGAACCGCAACGCCTTCATAGTTCACCGTCGCTAATTCTAATTTGATCGAATCAGATTCGTTTGCGTATAAACTGAAGGAGTAAAATACACAAAAAAGAAGGGATAGAAGGTTTCCTGACCGCATCATATCGAGTCCCAATAATGACTTATATACATATCATTATACGCACTAGGCACAATAGAACACAATTTATGCAAAGATAAGCAAGCATAAAAAAAAGGCCATGCAAAAGCATGGCCTTTTCTCAAACTATCTGTAACTAAACGAGCTTAGTAAGTCCAAGAATATTGGAAATCAAACGCGTTTTGGTACATTTGCAATTGAGTTCTACCAACTGTACCAAGATTAAAATCAGCTGGATACGCACCCGATTGACTCTCCTCTATAGCATGCATGAAAGTGAAGGTCACTTGCTGATTATCTTTACCATTTGGACGATAAGTGAAGCCCGCAGTAACATGATCACGAATCGTAGCAGGAGCTAATACGTTAAAGGCAAGCTGATCGTCATCAAATGCTTGCGTATTATGCGCGTAACCAAAACGGTAAGTGAAGTTAGCATTGTGCTCATAGGTAGCACCAATCTTAAACACAGTTACATCTTCCCAACCAAAACCAAGGCCGCCGTCTTCACCAAGTTGTTGCCCTGGTGCTGCAGATGCCATTGATGCAATACCGGGACCATCATTGGCAATCGATTTCACATCACTATACAAAATCTGCTGAATATCCGCTGACAACGTGACCTTTGGCGAAACCTTACCGGCAATACCAATAGACCAGTTTGCAGGTATATCAAAATCACCCTGTTCTGCAAACAGTTCGTCATACTTATCAAATTCACTCATGTAAACTTTAGTTGAATAAGCTGCACCAACAGATACGTTTTCACTCAATTTACCCTGCCACCCAACGCGCAAGCCAGTACCCCATGCACTGTCATAACCTTGGTTTGTTAAACCTTTATTTGAAGCTGCTGTATCAAATCCACCAGTGTTTGCACAGGTACCCGTACCAAAATTCGCGTTCTTCAATGTACAAAAAGCTTGTAAACCAGCGGCTTTAAACTGCTGGTAACCAATTAATAACGATGCACCAATAGTGTGATCCTTATTAAGTTCATAAGTAATGGTTGGCGCAAAAATCAACTGTGCCAAATCAACACCAAGACGATCAGGGTATCCGAATGGATTAAGTCCATTCATAGCCGGATTGTCACTGTCATCATAATTTGAGTTTAAACCGCCATTGGCGTAAATACTCATACCCCAAGTCATTTTGTCATTTAACTTTCTAACAAAACCACCACTTGGAATAATAAATCCACTTGAGCCACTACCGTGATCAAGATTCCCCGTTGAAGGCGTTGACGCTGATCGAATCGGAGAAAAAACCAAAATACCGACATCATTAGTACCTACGGCCTTTGCCATACCCGCTGGGTTAACTGCGGCTGCGTAAGTGTCTTGTGAAAGTGCTGTTGCAGCACCCGCGATACCGCGTGACTTGGCACCATAAGCAAGTGAGAAATAACCCGTTGTTGCTGATGCAGTTGCTGGAGCTAATATAGCCGCCGCTGTTGCAACCGCGATTAAGTGTTTCGAAAATTTCATAGAGTGTCTCCTCCCAAAGCAGACAAAAACTTATGTTTTTATAAGTCATACCTCACCTTAAGCAAGGCATGCAAAATACAATTATCAATGTTGCTAAAAAAAGACATCCTGTCTTGCAACAGCCACAGTTTCTCTATGATGGAGATGCTTGTCAATACATTATTTTATTATTTTATAAAACAATTATTCACTATTTTTTCAGTGTTTCATTAATTAAAATCAGTACGTACTGATTTTAATATTAGTGTTTAATTATCTGCTAATACCTTAATTTTGTTTTGTCTCTTTTGTACAACAATACTACGCTAACTACTTTACTTTCGTTTAAAGCAGCTCCATTATGCACAGTTATAAAATAAACAATAAAATAAATTTACGGGGAATCAGGATGAGCCAAACCAATACACCTTTTAAGGTTAGTTTACTTGCTGCTAGCGTGAGCCTTGCTGCTTTTTCTTCCACTGTTAACGCTGCTGGCTTTGGTATTATTGAGCAAAGTGTAACTGGCCTAGGTGCTGCCTTTTCAACTGGCTCTACTGCAGCAAGTGATGGCTCAACAATCTATTTCAACCCAGCAGGTATGAGCTTTCTAAAAAATCGTAATGCCGCCACTTTTGGTGCTCATATTATTGATCCTAATGCTAAATTCAATGATGACGGCTCAACCATTACCACAGCACTGGGCGGTGCTAGCCTAAATACAAATAACGAAGAAGGTGGTGATGCTGGGCCTGTCGCACTCGTACCTAATTTTTATTACACGCGCGCGATTAACGATAAATGGACTGCGGGTGTGGGAATTAATGCGCCGTTTGGTTTAACAACAGACTATGATGATGGTTGGGTAGGTCGCTATTACGCATTAAAGTCTGAGCTAAAAACAATAAATATCAACCCAAGTGTTGCCTACAAAGCAAGTAACACCTTGAGCTTCGGCTTCGGTCTTAATGCGCAATATATTGATGCAGCGCTAACTAATGCCATAGACCTTGGTAGTATTTGTGCTGCTACAGCTTGTGCTGCAGGTCTGACTCCTCAAGCTGCCGATGGTGAAGTTGAAGTGGCTGGTGATGACTGGAGCTTTGGTTATAACCTTGGTTTGTTATGGCAAGCGACACCAGCAACAAGAATTGGCCTAGCGTATCGCTCAAAAATAAAACACACACTAAAAGGCGAAGCTGATTTTGATTCACCAACAGCGGCGGCGGCCGCAGTAGCCGCAGGCGCAGGCTTAGTCGATGGCGATGTACAGGCTGATGCCAACCTACCAGACAGCCTTTCTATCGGTTTACAACACAACGTGAATAGTAAATTAACCATTAATGCCGATATTACATGGACCAACTGGAGTGAACTCGAAGAGCTGCGTTTCGAATTCGATAATGTAAATACGGCTGATGGTGTAACCACCTTGGAATGGGAAGACAGTAACCGATATTCACTCGGCATGACATACCAATACAACAACCAATGGACTTGGCGTGCCGGTGTTGCCTTTGATGAATCAGCTACCCCTAATGCTGAGTTAATTTCACCACGTGTTCCTGATGCCGATCGTACTTGGCTAACCGCTGGTTTTACTTACAAACCATCTAACAAAATGAGCTTTGATTTCGGGTACGCACACCTATTTATTGATGATGCTAAAGTTGAAAAACTAGCGGGGGCTGGCGGCTCTGAAAACTTCTTCCGCGGCAACTTGAACGGCGAATACGATATTGATGTGAATATCATCAGCGCCCAAGCACGTTGGAGCTTCTAATTGATATTGATGATTTAGAAATGATGATTGATGAACGCTGTAAATAACTCTTAAGCATACACAGCAGAGTAGTTTCCAGTCATCACTCAGCAATATGAATTCATCAATCAAAAAAAAGCCCAGCATCAGCTGGGCTTTTTTATTACGTACTTCAAGTATCAAATATAAAGCGTAATATCTGATTCACCAGCGAACTCGAAGAAAGTAGCGGCGCCACCGTATTCCAGACCATCAATGAAGTTATCATGTGTAAAGTCAAACAGATCAACCGTCATTTGACAGCCAACCATTTTCACATCTGCTTCTAAACAAAGTTCACGCAGTTCTTCAACACTAGCAACTCCCTTTGATTTCATCTTAGACTTCATCATCATTGTCATGATGCGTTGCATTCCAGGAATCGCAGTACCCAATACAGGGAACCATTTATCCATCGCCATTGGCATTGGCATACCAGGATTACCCAATGGGCTCACTTGCAGATCCATTTCCTTACGCACTAATTGTAGCCCGTAAAAGGTAAAGAATATTTGCACCTGATAACCCAGTGCAGCCGCAGTAGAAGCAAGAATAAACGGAGGATAGGCCCAATCCAGTGTGCCCTTAGTCGCAATAATTGCGAGTTTCTTTTCTGACATTTCCAATCTCCTTCGAAAAATTACTGAAAGATCATTTTAAATATTTCAAGGATTAGGTTTTCCGTGTCACTGCTAACTCAAAGCTAGAAGACAACCTAAAGCTTTGCGAATGATTAACCTTTTTTGATTCGGAAAACGAACTTGCCGCCTTCTTCACCAGAATCCATTAATTCGTTACCTGTTTGCTTTGAAAATGCTTCAAAGTCTTTAACTGAACCAGGATCAGTCGCAACAATGCGAAGTACTTGGCCGGTATCCATTCCCGCAAGCGTTTTCTTAGCGCGTAGGATAGGTAGCGGACAGTTAAGGCCTGATGCGTCTAGTTCTTGGTCAAAATCAGCCATGGTTATCTCCTTCAGATAAATGGTTAAGGCTTGGCCTCGCACATGTTAAGAACACTTATTGTTCTGACCACATGTAAGGATATTAGAATTCAAGAGTACTCTTATATGACAACTTGGCAAGAATGGCAAGCCATAGAGGAAAACCCTAACTAGGCTAAGGATGACATTGAACTGCTCACCTATTATCGTGGTCATACCAATCAGAAATGGGATACTATCGTTAATTCATGTGCTTACGTAACTATATATATGTACTCAGTGCCGTATTCTGGCTGAGCTTGCCTATTGCAAGCGCTGATAACATTCAATTACCCGATATTGGTGATAGTGCTGGTGCCGTGTTATCACCCGATCAAGAACGCCGTATCGGGATTGAATTTCTGCGCCGTATCCGACTCGATTTTCAACTAATTGACGATCCTGAGGTTAACGAATATATCCGTTCATTGGGTAACCGACTGGCAGCAAACAGTGATAATCCATCGCAACGTTTCACTTTTTTCGTTATCGATGACCCCAGAATTAATGCCTTTGCCGCGCCGGGAGGATATATAGGTATTAATAGCGGCCTTATTACTGCCTCTGAATCAGAAAGCGAACTGGCCTCGGTAATGAGTCATGAGATTGCTCACGTCACTCAGCGTCATTTAGCCCGAGCAGTTGAGGCGCAAGGTAAATTAAATATTCCCGCCCTGGCTGGGCTGATTGCCGCCATTATTATTGGCACACAAAATAGTGAAGCAGGACAAGCCACCCTCGCGGCCTCGCAAGCCGCTACCTTACAGGCGCAGTTAAACTTCACACGTAGCAATGAAAATGAAGCCGACTCTGTTGGCATACAAACACTGGCTAGCTCAGGACTTGACCCTAATGCCATGGCGAGTTTTTTTGAGCACCTACAACAAGCATCGCGTTATTATAGTAGCCCTCCTGAGTTCTTAAGCACTCACCCCGTTACGACTGCACGTGTTGCCAATGCTCGCAACCGCGCACGCAGCTATCCATACCGGCAAATTCCAGAAAGCATTGATTTTCATTTGGCGCGAGAAAAATTACGGCTACGAAATATCAACCCACAAAAAGCGGTGAGGCATTACCAAACATTATTAAAAGCAGAACAATATATAAACCGCTCAGCCGCGCAATATGCTTACAGCTTAGCGCTGGCCAATGCAGGTCAGTACCAACAAGCTCAACAAGTACTCGAACCTTTATTGAAAAAAGATCCCGAACGAATTAATTACCTCATGGCTAAAGCGCATACACTTTCTAAATCAGGTGCAGTGCAAGAAGCCATAAATCTCTATAAAAATACGCTAAAAAACTATCCACACGACCATGTCGTAACACTTAGTTACGCCAAAGCACTTTTACAACTAGGTGAAGCTAAACAAACACGCATACTGTTACATCAACAACTGGCGTATCGTCAGGCTGATGCTGATTTTTATAAGCTATTATCCTTCACCGAAGGGGAAGCGGGTTACCCACTCGAAGCATACCAATCCTTAGCTGAATTTCACTATCTAAATGGCCAAACTAATGCCGCCATTCAACAATTGGATCGCGCATTACGCATCCCATCGGATGATTTTTATACACTTGAAAAGATTCAGGCGCGACGAGATCAGTTTAAACAATTGCTACAAAATGAAAGTGAATTTTAAGGCTTTTAAACACACCTAAAACGTACAACAGTATCTTAGAATGTACTTAAATAGGTTTTACCTAATTAGGTCTTGCCATCCCCACATAGTTCGGTATGCTATGGATTACGTTGACCGCAGAGTCACGGCTCCAAATACCAACTTAATAGGTATTAAAAGTAAACCGCCACATAACAATTAACGTAAGTTACGGTGCTGATAATAATTAGCAGTGGTTTCAGGAAGCTTATGAACTCTGCATACATAACACTAAAAGAAAAGTATGTAACTTGAGGAGGAGAGCTATGCGGAAAACCGCAAAGACCATAGTGACCGCTAGTGCTATTGCAGTACTAATGGGAAGCTTCGTACTTGCACCATCGGTGGCAAGTGCAGACGCAGCAGCAGGTAAGAAAGTTGCTGAAAGTCGTAAAAAGGGAAATTGCTTTGCATGTCATGCATATCAAGGCGCCAAACTTCCGGGTAACATTGGGCCACCATTGGTCGCAATGAAAGCTCGTTTCCCAGACAGAGCTAAGCTGCAAAAACAGCTTGACGATCCACAATCTAACAATCCGGATACCATGATGCCTCCGTATGGCAAGCATGAAATTATTTCCAAGAAAGATATCCAGAACGTTATTGACTGGCTCTACACGCTTTAGTCAATCATAAAAATATAAAGGTGAATATTATGCAACGCAGAACATTCCTCAAGGGCAGTATGGCCTCGGGTGCAGTGGCTGTTGCAGTTGGCGCCGGTCTCTTGACTCCGCAAACTGTATTGGCTGCATGGCCCAAAGCCGCATTCGACGCAAAAGGTGTAGACGGAACCATGTCCGCCCTTTTCGGTGGCGCAGGCACAACAGATAGCAAAGATATTAAAATCAAGGCTCCTGATATCGCAGAAAACGGTGCTGTTGTCCCCGTAAGTGTCACAACAGGCATCAGTGGCATTGAGTCTATCTCTATACTTGCCGCTTCGAATCCTTCTCCATTGACCGCTAGCTTCAATTTGAGCGCCAATACTGAAGGGTATGTCTCCACCCGCATCAAAGTACGTAAAACATCAAAAGTGACGGCGGTTGTTAAAGCCGGCGGCAAGCTGTTTACGGCCAGTAAAGATGTGAAAGTAACCATTGGCGGCTGTGGCGGCT
>Ga0316205_10002789_pt1 | contig 17464 bp, 14 predicted proteins | sample 3monthpyrite_MG_FD_204941 | JGI IMG/M metagenome (GOLD analysis project Ga0316205, IMG submission 204941) | Microbial mat bacterial communities from mineral coupon in-situ incubated in ocean water Damariscotta River, Maine, United States -... | ecosystem: Environmental > Aquatic > Marine >... | reverse complement strand
GCTGCCACTACACGTTCGCGCGGCGTTGCCTTTGGCGAAATCACCGCCATGCAGGAAACCGAACGCGCCATCCGAACCGCGGTGCAGGCCGCGCAGAAAATGGCCAATGTCCGCGTGGATCACGTGATGGCCTGTTTTTCGGGGGGTGGTCCTCGCTCCTATGGTCTGGCGGGCGAAATCGCGCTGCAAAACAGCCATGTGATGGACAGCGACATTGGCCGGGTCATGGCCGCATGTGACGTGCCGCCGATTGGCGCGGAGCGCGATGTGATGCATGCCCAGCCGGTGAATTTCATGCTCGACCACCGTTCGGGGCTGATTGATCCACGTGGGCAGATCGGCAACAAACTGGCCGTGGACATGCACTTGCTGACCGTCGACAGCTCGACCGTCGAAAACCTGCTGCACTGCATCAAGCGGTGCGACCTGGAAGTCGCGGGCCTGGCCTCATCGGCCTATGTCTCTGGTTTGGCGGCTTTAATCGAGGACGAACAGGAACTGGGCTCGGCCTGTGTCGACCTTGGCGGCGGCACGACGGGATTGTCGATTTATATCAAGCGGCACATGATCTTCAGCGATTGTGTCCGGCTGGGGGGCGATCATATCACCTCTGACATCTCCAAAGGGCTGCAAATTCCTTATGCCAATGCCGAGCGCCTGAAAACTTTCTATGGCGGTGTGGTCGCGACGGGCATGGATGACCGCGATGCGATCGAGATTGGCGGCACGTCCGGCGATTGGGAACACGACCGGCGCACGATCTCGCGCTCCGAACTGATCGGCATCATGCGCCCGCGCGTTGAAGAGATCCTCGAAGAGGTGCGCTTGCGTCTGGACGGTGCGGGGTTTGAGCATCTGCCCAGCCAACAGATCGTGTTGACCGGTGGCGGCAGTCAGATCCCTGGCTTGGACACATTGGCCCCCAAGATCCTGGGACAGCGGGTGCGCATTGGCCGTCCGCTTCGGGTTCAGGGCCTGCCCCAGGCTGCAACAGGCGCGGGATTCGCCGCCGCGGTCGGTCTGTGCCTCTTTGCTGCACACCCACAGGATGAGTGGTGGGACTTCGATATTTCTTCTGGGCGAGTTCCGGCGCGGTCTCTCAAGCGTGCTGTTAAATGGTTTAAGGACAACTGGTGACCGCAAGATATGGGGAAGTCGGCAAAATCCCGCTGCCGCGACGAAATTGCCCCCAATATTTTGTGTCGAAATTGTGTTTATGGGGTGACGTTTGACGCGACTCTGATTAGGATCGCACGAAATTAGTGGACCGGTGCGGGTGAGGGACCGGTGAAATAGACAGGCGGACGATTATGACTTTGAACTTGATGATGCCTCAACATGACGACTTGAAACCGCGGATTACGGTTTTTGGCGTGGGTGGCGCTGGCGGCAACGCCGTGAACAACATGATTGAAAAGCGTCTTGAAGGCGTCGAGTTCGTGGTTGCGAACACAGATGCTCAGGCGCTGCAACAATCTACGGCTCCGAACAAGATCCAGATGGGTGTCAAAGTCACCGAAGGTCTGGGTGCGGGCGCGCGCCCGGCCGTGGGCGCGGCGGCCGCCGAAGAAACCATTGAGCAGATCGTCGACCAATTGGCCGGTGCGCATATGTGCTTTATCACCGCCGGCATGGGCGGCGGCACCGGCACAGGTGCGGCCCCGATCATCGCTCAGGCCGCACGAGAGCTTGGCGTGCTGACCGTTGGCGTTGTGACCAAACCCTTTCAGTTTGAGGGCGCCAAGCGGATGCGACAGGCCGAAGAAGGCGTCGAGACGCTGCAAAAGATGGTCGATACCCTGATCATCATCCCCAACCAGAACCTCTTCCGCCTCGCCAATGAGAACACCACTTTCACCCAAGCCTTCAGCATGGCCGACGATGTGCTGTATCAAGGCGTGAAAGGCGTGACCGATCTGATGGTGCGCCCCGGTTTGATCAACCTGGACTTTGCCGATGTGCGCGCAGTCATGGATGAAATGGGCAAGGCGATGATGGGCACCGGCGAGGGCGAGGGCGAAGATCGCGCCATCCAGGCCGCCGAAAAGGCCATTGCCAACCCATTGCTGGACGAAATCAGCCTCAAGGGTGCCAAGGGCGTGCTGATCAACATCACCGGCGGTTACGATCTGACCCTGTTCGAGTTGGACGAAGCGGCCAACCGTATCCGCGAAGAAGTGGATGCAGACGCCAATATCATCGTTGGCTCCACGCTCGACACCGAGGCAGAAGGCATGATGCGCGTCTCTGTTGTGGCCACCGGCATTGATGCCGCCGCCAAGACAGCGGAACCCCCCGCGCCGCGCCGCCGCATGGGCGAGCCATTGATCGCCGCCACCACTGCGGACGAGGCACCGGCGCCTGCACCCCAAGAGGTCGAGGCCGAGCCGATGCCCGCCGCCGCAACCGCGTCGGTCCGGCAGGCCCCAGAGCAACCCGCCGTCGCCGCGCAAGCCGCCCAAGAGCCAAGCCTGTTCGAAGAGCACCAGCCGGAGCAGCAACATGTGGCCTCCGATGACAGCTTGCCTCCGCCAGCCTATCAACCGGCCGCCGCGCAACAGCAGCCATTGCCCCCAGGCACGCCAACGCCCGAGGCGCAGGCCCGTCTTCAGGCCGCTGTTGCCCGCGTGCCGCAAGGCCACCAGCCTTCAATGACCGCGCCGCTGCGCGCCAGTGAACCGGCCGGCCCGACACCGACGGAAAAGGCCCGCGTCGGGATCAATTCCCTGATCCACCGCATGACCGGCCAGAACGCCGCCGAAGCACCGGCACGCCCCGCGGCCGCCGCGGCTGCCCCTCAGCCTCAACCTCAGGCCGCACCGCCAGAGGCGGCGCCTGACGAGGATGATCCAGAGAAGGATCGGATTGAAATTCCGGCTTTCCTGCGGCGCCAGGCGAATTAAGCCGAAACAAGTTGTAACAATTGTTACCGAAAGGGCCGCGCCTGTCGCGGCTCTTTGTCGTTTTAATTCAATGTGTTCTGCCGATGATGGATTGTCAGGGCGGGATTTCGCCCACCTGGCACGCAGTTGTTTCAATCCGTTGCAAAGATTGAGTTGAGCCTTCTGCGCTGCAGCGTTAGCCCTGAACCCGCTTTAGATCCCAAGCGACAATTTGGCAGAAAACCTTGCAGCGCACATTGAATACCGAACTCAGATTTGAAGGCACCGGCTTGCATTCCGGGGCTCTTGTACGCATGGTCATCCGCCCGGCTGCCGCCGATACCGGCATCGTGTTTGTCCGAACCGACCAGAATAATGCGTTGATTGCTGCGCGGTGGGATCGGGTGACGCCGTCGCGCCTGTGCACGCAATTGTCCAATGAAACCGGCGTGACCGTTTCAACGGTTGAGCATGTCATGGCTGCCTTGGCGGGCTGTGGCGTGCATAATGCACTGGTCAGCGTGGATGGCCCCGAGTTGCCCATATTGGATGGCAGTGCCGCGCCCTATGTCGCAGCGATCCTGGATGCGGGCCTGGCTGAAACACCCGAGCCGTTGAAAGCCTGGGTCATTGAGCAGCCGGTCATCGTGCGTGAGGGCGATGCCTGGGCCAAGCTGGAGCCCCATGACGGGTTTCGCATGTCGTTTCGGATCGATTTTGCCGATACGATCATCGGGCAGCAACAAATCTCTCTGGATATGGCCAACGGCGCATTTGTCCGGGAGCTGTGTGACAGCCGCACCTTTTGTCGATTCTCCGATGTCGAAGCCATGCGCGCGCAAGGTCTCGCACTGGGCGGAACGTTGTCCAACGCGCTGGTTGCGGATGGTGACGATTACCTGACGCCCGGCGGCCCGCGCCGCGCCGATGAGCCTGTGCGCCACAAAATGCTGGACGCGATCGGCGATCTGGCCCTGGCTGGCGCGCCGCTCGTCGGCAAATTCTCGGCACACAAGGGCGGCCATGCGATGACCAACAAGCTGTTGCGCGCGGCATTCGCCCGCAAAGGCGCATTGGCGTTGCGCAAATTGGCCGATGAACAGACACGCAAATTGCCCGGTATCGGCATCAGCCATGCCGATATGCCCGCTGTCGCCTGAGACCGGGCCAAGCCCCTTGCAAATTTCCCGCGCTCAGGCATTTTGCCTTTGTTTTTTATGTGCTACGACACAATGACGTGGCGGGTTGATCCGTTGTCGCTCAGGGGGTGCCGGTGACAGTATCGGTTACAAAATGGCAAAAACTTGTGGCTGTAGTCGCGGGCCTGCTCATTCTTGGTGCCTGCGGCACCGGGCCTCGAGACAATGTGCCGCTGGAAAACTTTACCGCGGCCCAGATCTACCAGCGCGCGGAATTTGAACTGTCCAACAACAAGCCGAAAGAAGCCGCGCGCTATTTCTCGGAAATCGAGCGGCTCTATCCCTATTCCGAATGGGCGCAGCGCGCTTTGGTCATGCAGGCATTTTCCTATCACCGTGCGCGCGAATACCAGGAAAGCCGCGGCGCCGCACAGCGCTATGTCGATTTCTATCCCGCCGATGCCGATGCCGCCTATGCACAATACCTGCTGGCACTCAGCTATTATGACCAGATCGACGATGTGGGGCGGGATCAGGCGCTGACCTTCAATGCGCTGCAGGAATTGCGCAAGGTGATCGAGAACTACCCCAACAGCGAATACGCCCGCTCTGCGGTGCTCAAATTCGATCTGGCCTTTGATCTTTTGGCAGCCAAGGAAATGGAAGTGGGGCGCTATTATCTGAAGCGTGGCCATTACACCGCGGCCATCAACAGGTTCCGGATTGTGGTCGAGGATTTTCAGACCACCAGCCAAACGCCCGAGGCCCTGCACCGTCTGGTTGAGGCCTATCTGGCGCTTGGCCTGAATGACGAGGCGCAAACAGCCGCGGCCATTCTGGGATACAATTTCCAGGGAACCGACTGGTATCAGGACAGTTTCGCTTTGTTGACCGGACAGGGCCTGCGACCGGGTGCAACTGCACAAGGATGGCTGGGTTCTGTCTGGCGTCAGGTTGTGCGTGGCGAATGGTTGTAACACGCCCGGTTTGACCAATGTTGCTTAGTCTCGATATCCGCGACCTGCTGATCATTGAAAAGATGTCTCTGGACTTCCAACCGGGGCTGAATGTTCTGACGGGTGAGACCGGTGCCGGAAAATCGATCTTGCTGGACGCTTTGGGCTGCGTACTTGGGTGGCGCGGACGTGCTGATTTGGTGCGCGATGGGGCAGAGCAGGGTGAGGTGACGGCGGAATTCGTGCTCGGGCCGGATCATCCGGCGATTGACGTGCTCGCGACCGCCGATATTGCGCCGGACGACGGCCAGATTGTTCTGCGCCGGGTTGTGACCACCTCGGGCCGCAAAACCGCCTTCATCAATGACCGGCGCGTGGGGGGCGAGCTGCTGCGCCAATTGTCGGACACATTGGTCGAACTGCACGGCCAGCATGACGATCGCGGATTGTTGAACGCGCGGGGCCACAGGCGGTTGTTGGACAGCTTTGGCGGGTTGGAAAGGCAAGTCGCTCAATCGGCACAGCTTTGGCGCGACCACGCCAAGGCGCAATTGCAGCTGCAAGAAGCTCAGGCCGCCGCCGCCGCAATCAAGGCGGAAGAAGACTTTTTGCGCCACGCATTCGACGAACTGTCCCGCCTCGATCCTCAACCCGGTGAAGAAGAGACGCTGGACCGCGCGCGCCGGTTGATGCAGGCGTCTGAAAAGGTCGGGGCAGAAATCGCCCAGGCCGAAGCCGCCCTGGGCCGAGAGGGCGCAGAGGGCAACCTGTCGGACGCCTTGCGCTGGCTGGAGGGCGCGGCGCACTCGGTCGAGGATGTTCTGGACGACGCGATGAGCGCGATCAGCCGTGCCTTGTCGGAACTGGCAGAGGCGCAGTCGCGTATCGAAGACGCGTTGCGGGATTTGCGCTTTGATCCGTTGGCGTTGGAAAACTGCGAAGAGCGTCTGTTCGCCATTCGTGCGGCCGCACGTAAATATCAGGTATTGCCAGAGGAATTGCCCGCCAAAGCCCGGGAAATCGGTGAGCAGATGGCCCGGCTGGAAGCCAGCGACGGTGATCTCGCGGAGCTGAGTGCCAAGGTTGACAGCGCCAGGCGCGCCTATGAAACGGCGGCCGAAAAGCTCAGCAAGGCCAGGGCGACGGAAGGCAAGAAACTTGACCGCGCCATGGCTGCGGAGCTGACGCCACTCAAGATGGAACGCGCCCTGTTTCAAACCGCCATAGCCCCGGGTGAGCCGGGCCCGGAGGGCACAGATCATGTCTCTTTTACTGTGGCCACAAATCCCGGCGCACCTGCAGGGCCCCTGGACAAGATCGCCTCGGGCGGAGAGCTGTCACGCTTCTTGCTGGCACTCAAGGTCTGTCTGACCGCTGGCCAGCCCGGGCTGACCATGATTTTCGATGAAATTGATCGCGGCGTCGGCGGGGCCACAGCCGATGCGGTCGGGCGCAGATTGGCCGCCCTAGCGCAAGGCGCGCAGGTCCTGGTCGTCACCCATTCCCCGCAGGTCGCCGCGCGCGGCACCCACCACTGGCAAGTGGCGAAATCCGTCAAGGCGGGCCGGACCACCAGCCAGGTCGTGGCATTGGACGCGCAGCAAAGGGTGGATGAACTGGCCCGGATGCTGTCGGGCGATACGATCACGCCCGAAGCGCGTTCGGCTGCGATTGCTTTGCTAGAGGCTTGATTTTCCCCCTATCTTCACCGCTTTTCACGGCCTAAACAGGGTCAATACCGCAAGAAATGGCAAACAAAGGCGTGGCAATGGCAGAGCCGCGAGATCCGGTCAACCTTTTGCGTCCCGGTCATGTGGCCGGGCGGTTCAAACGGCGGTTGAACCGGTTCGTCAAAGCTGGCCCCGGCCGGTTTCAATTCTGGCTACTGGCGCTGCTGATCGGAAGTGGCGCGGGTTTTGTTGCGGTCTTGTTCCGCAAGGGCATTTTTGCGTTGCAGGGCTGGCTCTACGGCACGGACGATCCGTCGCACCTGCACAGTTTTGCCGAAACCATTGCCTGGTATTGGATTTTGCTGATCCCGGTTGCCGGTGGCGCTGTCGTCGGCATGATCTTGCACCGCTTTACCCCCGACGGCCGCGTGCGCTCTGTGGCGGATGTCATAGAGGGCGCGGCCCTGGCCGAAGGCCGGGTCGAGATCCGCGCGGGGCTTGCCTCTGCGCTGGCAAGCTGGATCACCTTGTCCACGGGTGGCTCGACCGGGCGTGAGGGCCCGGTGGTGCATCTGGCAGCGGTCATTTCGACCTGGGTTTCAAACCGGATCAATGCAGACGGCATCACCGGGCGCGACCTGCTGGGCTGCGCCGTCGCCGCCGCCGTCTCGGCCAGTTTCAACGCACCGATCGCAGGCACGCTTTTCGCGCTGGAAGTTGTCTTGCGCCATTTTGCCGTGCACGCCTTTGCGCCGATCGTGATTGCGGCGGTCGCCGGCACCGTGATCAGCCGGTTGGAATTTGGCGATGTGACCGAATTTGTGCTGCCCGGAGAGGCGATGCTGCAATTCTATGTCGAATTGCCCGCCTTTCTGGTTCTGGGGCTGGTATGCGGCGTGGTGGCGGTCGTTCTGATGCGTTCGGTCTTCTGGTCAGAAGAGGTCGGCGATCTGATCATGAGCCGCCTGCGCTTGCCGCGCTATACCCGACCGATACTGGCGGGCTTTTTGCTGGGCGGGCTGGCAATCTGGTTTCCCCATGTGATCGGTGTTGGCTATGAGACGACATCCGCCGCGCTGACCGGAGAGGTCTTGCTGTGGGAGGCGGTGGTCTTCGCCATCCTCAAGGCTGCCGCAGTGGCCATAACAATTGCCGGGCGGATGGGCGGCGGTATCTTTTCGCCATCGCTGATGATGGGGGCGCTCACCGGGCTGGCCTTTGGTCTGATCGCCACGCCGATATTTCCGGCCGTTTCGGGCAGCGAAACACTCTATGCGCTGGCCGGTATGGGGGCAGTTGCCGCAGCCGTCCTGGGCGCGCCGATCTCGACCAGTCTGATCGTGTTCGAACTGACCGGCGACTGGCAGACCGGGCTGGCGGTGATGGCCGCGGTCTCGATCTCAACCGCGTTGGCCAGCACGCTGGTGGACCGTTCGTTCTTCTTGACCCAACTGGAACGACGCGATGTGCACCTGGCCGCGGGCCCGCAGGCCTATTTGCTGTCCGTGCTGCGCTGCGACCGGCACATGCGCCAGACCGGTGCCGAAGATTGCCCCAGCTTCAAAGACCTGAGGGCCGAAATGGGTCAGGGGCTTTGGTTGCCGGGCGATGCGACGTTGGAAACCGCATTGACGATGTTCGACAATGTCGCGGGCCGGCATGATTTCATTACGATCTTGTCACGCAGCCCGGATGGCGACCAGACCGAGGATATGGATGCATTGATTGCGGGGGCATTGTTCCATGTCGATGCGCTCAGCGCCTATTCTCAGGCCCTGGCCGACACCGCCGCCGAAGAACATTCATGACCGGCAGTCATTACAGCTTCTCGACAGTCACCTTGTCGCCGTAGAAGGCCAGATAGCCCGCAATCCTGGACGACGCTTCCAATGGCGTCTCATAGCTCCAGGCGGCGTTTTGCAACGTGGTCGATTTGGTGATGACCGAAAAATAGTGCGCATCGCCCTTCCACGGACAATGGCTGGCATGGTCCGAAGGCTCCAGCAAGGCCATGGCAATGTCATCGCGCGGAAAGTAGATGACCGGATCATGGGCGCCTTCGGTCAGCTCCAACGCGTTGGAGCTTTCGCCGATCACCGCGCCACCGGCGCGCACCACCCAGGTGCCGGGCGCGGAACGAATGTTGATGTGGTCGCCCATGATCATTCCTTTCACTAAGAAGAAACGTGTATCGCCGCGCGCACCCTCGTTGTCAAATGGGGCGTGTGGCCGCAACCAGCCATGCGCGCACGGCACCGTCAACCAAAGGTCCGATCTTGTCCACGACATCGGCGTGATAGGTGTTGAGCCACGTCACCTCCTGAGGCGACATCATCTCTGGCAGGATCATGCGTGTATCTATCGGCACATAGGTCAGCGTTTCAAAGGCCAGATGTTCCCGATCGTCTGCACCGTCCAACTTGGGGGCGTCTTGCACGACGATCAGGTTTTCAATCCGGATGCCAAATGCGCCTTCACGATAATATCCAGGCTCATTCGAGACGATCATGCCGGGGGCAAAAGGCACCTCTGACGTGCGGCTCAGCCGATGCGGGCCCTCATGAACCGACAGATAACTGCCCACGCCGTGGCCGGTGCCGTGATCATAATCCTGCCCTGCGGTCCACAACGGGAATCGGGCGATGGCGTCCAGGTCGCGCCCGGCCAGGCCACGTGGAAAGCGCAAACGGCTGATCGCGATCATGCCTTGCAGCACGCGGGTGAAGGCCTGACGTGCCTCCGGGCCAGGATCACCTATCGCGATTGTCCGTGTGATGTCGGTCGTGCCGTCGCGATATTGGCCGCCAGAATCGACCAGCAAAACGTTTCCGGGCGTCACTGGCGCATTGCTGCTGGTGCTGACCCGGTAATGGGGCAGGGCCGCGTGGCCCGCCGTGCCAGCAATTGTTTCAAAGCTGATATCAAGCAAGCTGTTGTTTTCACGCCGAAACCCCTCTAGCGCGACAACGGTATCGATCTCGGTCAGGGTGCCGCTGGGTGCTCTTGCATCCAACCAATGCAGGAACTTGACCATCGCCACCGCATCGCGCAGATGAGCCGCGCGCGCGCCCTCGATTTCAACAGGGTTCTTGCATGCCTTGGGTAATGAACAGGGGTCATTGTCGAACACGGTTTCAATACCGCGCGTGGCAAGGGCCGCCTGGACCGCAACCGGGCAACTGGATTTTTCCAGCCGAACCGGCCCGTTCATTGCGCCCAATCGCGTGACCATATCGGCATGTGGAAATATTTCGATGGACGGATCCGGGCCAAGATCGTCAAACTTGGACGGGTCGGCAAACAGCCATACCCGCGCATCATCGTGCAATACGGCATGGGATTGCACAATCGGGACACGAGGCAGGTCAGTGCCGCGGATGTTCAAAAGCCAGGAAACACTGGCCGGTTCCGTCAAGACCACGCCACGGTGGCCTTTTTGTTTCAGATCCGCCGCCATCTTTTCGCGCTTGGCGCCCGAAGTCTCTCCGGCAAGCTCAATCGGGTGGGCCACCGCCTTGCCTTTGGGCGCAGAGGGTCTGTCAACCCAGATATCATCCACAAGATTGGCTATAGGAACCAATGAGATGCCAGACGAACCTAATGTTTCTTCCAGCTTTGAGACCTCATCAATTGTGTGCAGCCAGGGATCAAATCCCAGTTTCTGGCCATCTTTCATCCGCTGGACAAGCCATGGCCCCGCCTTGGTTTCGGGCCAGTCCACCGGCGTATAGGCAACAGGGTCGGTTTGCGCGCGCACCTGAACGCGGTATCGCCCGTCAACGAAAACACCGGCCTCATCTTGCAGTATCACGCAGAACCCGGCCGACCCGGTAAAGCCGGTCAACCAGGCCAGACGCGCGTCGCACTCGGCCACATATTCACCTTGATAGGCATCGGCACGTGGCACAATATAGGCGTCAATTCCAGTTTCGGACATGCGCTGACGAAGGGCGGCAAGTCGCTTTGGCCCCTGATCCGGTTCAGACTTTTCTTCAAAGGATTGAAGCATTTACGAGCCTTTGTTAATGTCAATATCGTGAGGCGGCTTTCATCCCCATGAAGCGGGCTCGCGCGCGCGGATCGCTGTCAAACAAGCTGGCAAGTTGTTCGGTCATTGCGCCCGCCAACTGGTCGACATCAGTGATGGTGACTGCGCGTTCATAATAGCGCGTCACATCATGGCCAATGCCAATGGCCATCAATTCAACTAGGCCGCGTTTTTCGACCATCGAGATGACATCGCGCAGGTGTTTTTCCAGGAAATTCGCCGGGTTAACGGACAAAGTTGAATCATCCACCGGCGCGCCGTCTGAGATCACCATCAGGATCTTGCGTGCCTCCGGACGTTTGGCCATGCGCCGATGGGCCCATTCAAGGGCTTCGCCGTCGATGTTTTCCTTCAGCAAGCCCTCTTTCATCATCAGGCCCAGGTTGGGCCGCGCTCGACGCCAGGGCGCGTCGGCGGATTTATAGATGATGTGACGCAGATCATTCAGACGCCCAGGTTGCTGTTCGCGACCCTCATTCAACCAGCGTTCCCGGGCCTGTCCGCCTTTCCAGGCGCGGGTGGTAAAGCCCAGAATTTCAACCTTGACCGAGCAGCGCTCCAGGGTGCGGGCCAGCACGTCGGCGCAAATCGCCGCGATCGAAATCGGGCGCCCGCGCATGGAACCGGAATTGTCCAGGAGCAGGGTCACGATCGTGTCGCGAAATTCAGTGTCACGTTCCATCTTGAACGACAGCGGCGTCGTGGGATTTGCGACCACACGGGCCAACCTGCCGGCATCCAATGTGCCTTCTTCCAGATCAAATTCCCAAGACCTGTTTTGCTGCGCCTGCAGGCGTCGCTGCAACTTGTTGGCCAAGCGTGAAACCGCGCCCTTCAACGGGTCCAATTGCTGGTCCAGATAGGCGCGCAGCCTTTCCAACTCGACTGGTTCAGCCAAATCTTCGGCCGATATTTCTTCATCAAAATCAGATAAATAGACGCGGTAGTTCGGGTCAGCATCAGAGCTGTTGGCCGGTGGCGGCGGGTCTTGCGGCGCTTCGCCTTCGGGCAGCTCTGCCTCTTCGGCATCGTCTTGCTCGGCCATTTCATCCATCGTGACCTGAGCTTCGGCCTGGTCGGCGGTGTCTTCCTGGCTTTGTTCCGGATCCGCTTCGGCATCGCCGGCTTCCTGGTCATCTTGATCGCCGGCCTGCTCGTCGTCTTGCTGGTCACTGTCCTGGGCGTCGTCCTGGGCCTCATCATCTTCGGCATCAGGGTCGTCGCCCAGCTGATCGCCATAGCCAAAGTCCTCAATGACCTGGCGCGCGAATCGTGCGAATGCGGCCTGGTCTTTCAGAACCTCGCCCAGATCCTCGAATGTTTCACCGGCCTGACTTTCCATGAAACCGCGCCAAAGATCCATGACATTGGCAGCCCCCTGGGGCAAATCACGGCCCGTGGCCAGGTGGCGCACCAGATAGCCTGCGGCCACGGCAAGCGGCGCGTCACTGGCCTGTCGCAGGTCCGCATAACCTTTGCGCTCTGCCTCATTGGCGATCTTGGCGTCAATGTTGCCGGCCGTGCCGGGCATGACCTGGGCGCCGACGGCCTCACACCTGGCCATTTCCATAGCGTCGAAAATGTCCTGGGCCAATTGCCCCTGGGGTGCGTATTTTGCCGCCGTGGCCGGGTCATGGTATTTTTTCTGCAATGCCAGCGCATCCGCCGTGCCGCGGGCCATCAGCACTTCTTGCCGGGTCATGCGCCGCGAAACCTGGGGCAGGCGCAGGTTGTCGCCAGTCAGCCCCGGCGGATCAACCGAATAGCTGACCGTCAGCTCGGGGTCATCGGCCATGACCTTGGTGGCCTCGGCCAATGCCTTCTTGAACGGATCGGCAGGGTTGTCGCCGGGTTTGCTCACTGCAATTCCTCAATGAACACGCCGCAAGTTTCGCCATCAGCCCCGATCAAAGCATTGCCCGCCAAAGTGGCGCCTTCGGTGGCCGCAGCTTCGGAAAAGGCATTCAGGTAACTTACTGAAAATTCGTGAACTTTGGTCACGACATTGGCTGTCGCCTGTGCGTCGCCGGCATCGGCGCGGATTTGCACCGCGCCTTCGATCAGGTTGAAGATATTCTGTTTGGACGCATCCACGGCCTCCGCGCCCAGACGCGACGCCCCCGCCCAGGAAATCAGCGCAAAATGGAAGCCCGCGCAGCGGGTCAGCGCGTATTCCGTGGATTGGCCGGCTTCTAGTTCGGCAGGCAATGTATTTGTCACATCGGCCGTGTCGGTGGCTGCCAAAGCTGCGCTGGCCAGCGCAAGACCTGCGGCCATGGCCCATGCGGTTGATCTAGACAGCCGCGGCGCTGGCGGCACTTTCAGGAAGTTCTTCATCGAAACACCTTTGGTAAAATTCGGCCACAGTCTGGCGTTCAAGCTCATCACATTTGTTCAGGAAGGACAGGCGGAACGCATAGCCGACATTTCGGAAAATCGTCGTGTTCTGCGCCCAGTTGATGACGGTGCGCGGGCTCATGACTGTTGACAGGTCGCCGTTCATGAAAGCAGTGCGCGTCAGATCGGCTACTGTCACCATCTGGCTGATCTGCTTGCGGCCGTTCTCGGTATTGAACGTTGGGTTCTTTGACAGCACGATCGCGGTTTCGGCGTCATGGCTGAGATAATTCAAAGTGGCCACAAGCGACCAACGGTCCATCTGCGCCTGGTTGATCTGTTGCACACCGTGGTAAAGGCCGGTCGTGTCGCCCAGGCCCACCGTATTGGCCGTGGCAAACAGGCGGAAATGGCGATGCGGTGTGATAATTTCATTCTGGTCCAGCAAGGTCAGCTTGCCGTCATGTTCCAGCACCCGCTGAATGACAAACATCACATCGGCGCGCCCGGCATCGTATTCGTCAAACACGATGGCCACGGGGTTGCGCAAGGCCCAAGGCAGGATGCCTTCGTGAAATTCCGTCACCTGCTTGCCGTCACGCAATTTGATCGCGTCCTTGCCGATCAGGTCGATCCGGCTGATGTGGCTGTCCAGGTTCACCCGCACGGCGGGCCAGTTCAGCCGCGCCGCGACCTGTTCGATATGGGTGGATTTGCCGGTCCCGTGATATCCTTGCACCATCACGCGCCGGTTATGAGAAAACCCGGCCAGAATGGCGAGCGTCGTGTCAGGGTCAAATTTGTAATTCGGGTCGATCTCGGGCACGCGTTCGGCTGGCTCGGCGAAACCCTTCACGATCATATCGGTATCGACGCCAAATACTTCGCGTACAGAAACGTCTTCGGTTGGTTTCATGTCATTTGTCATCGTGCCGTCTGCCATTTGAAAGGGTGCCTTACGCAAAAAAGTCGGGCGCGCCCGACCTGTGTTCCGTGTTGTGAAAGATTAGGCCCGAAACGTCAACGCCGCGCGCGGGGAAAATTCCGCCGTCGGGAACCGCCGGACGCGCGTGCGACCCACGCGCTCAAGGGGCCATTTCTTAGGACACCAGGACAGGCCGACCGCCGGAACAACCTGCGCGGCGGCCTGATGAAACCCGCCTTCTGTTACGACCCGGAGCCGCAAGTGGCACGCTTTTCCCCCATGGTGCAGGCCGCTTTGCCAGCCAGGTCTGGCCCATCCGCGATCACTGAACTCTATGAACTGGGCCGCAAGATCGCGGTGGAAGATGACACCACCAACCCAAATCTGTCCGTGCGCAGCCGGTCATCCTGGCCTGTGGCTGGCAGGGCGCGCTGTTTGCTGTGCCGCTTAGTCTTTGAAAAAGCGGCTTTCCTTGACCTGATCCCAGGCCCAGACCACTTCTTGCAACTGTTCTTCCTGGCTGCGGTCGCCGCCATTCATATCCGGATGCAGAACCTTGATCAGGGATTTGTAGGCCTTGCGGATCTCAGGCTTGGACCAATGATCCTTGGCGTCCAGAATATCCAGCGCGCGGCGCTCGGTCGGCGGCAGTCGTCGTCCCGCCCCGCCTGACTTGCCCGGATTGCGCGTGGCGTTTTCGCCCAATACCTGGTGAGGATCATCAATGCCCAGCCGCGACCAGGCGCGGGCCTCATCCTTGTTCTTGCCAAAGGGTTTGGTTTCGCGCTCCCAGACGCGGTCCTTGTCAATCTGCGCTGCCAGCTCTTCTTCGGTGCCGTTGAAGAAATTCCATTTCAGATTGTAGGCGCGAACATGGTCTTTGCAGAACCAGAAATACTCATCCAGACTGTCCGGAGATTTGGGCGCGCGGTATTGCCCGGTTTCTTCGCAGCCATCATGTTCGCAGACCCGCGTCGAGGTTTCGAAAGCGCCCGACATGCCACGTTTGCCCCGGGTTCGCTTTTTCTTGTCGTTGGAAACGGACATATCGAATCCGAATGGGTCTGATTTGGTCATGCTCGGTGCCTTTTCGTTCCGGACACAAGAGTTTAGACAAATCCTGACAGAGTGCTAGAGGGCAGGGCAAAAAAATGTTGGTCAAGGACAAGATAGCGGAGGCGTTGAAAACGGCGCTGGCGCCGGACCATCTGGAAGTGATCGATGAAAGCGAATTGCATCGCGGTCATGCCGGATACCCGGAAGGCGGGCAAAGCCATTTTCGCGTGATCATTCGCAGCAACGCACTGGACGGTCTGTCGCGGATCGCGCGCCATCGCGCGGTGCACAGCGCAATCGGGGCCAGATTGATCGGCCAAATTCATGCTTTGGCGATCGAGGTCAGGTCGGATTAACCGCGGCGCGCGGCCACCAGGGGCGGGCGCTCTTTGGGGGGGCTGGATTTGTCCGGCGTCGCGCCGCGTGGCCCAAAACCGCGAACCGCGTTTTCAATGCGCGGCGGCTCTTTGACGGGGTCAGGCGCCTCCGCGGCAACGACATCCGGCTCGGCTGCGCTGATCTGTGGTGCACGCACCGCATCGCGTGCGCCCAAGACCAGTTGTGGCAGGGGCTCGCGTTTTTCGCGTCGAAACACGATGACGGTCTGCAGTGTCGACTTGTTGCGCAAGAACCATCGTTTGGTGATTTGCGTCACCACGTCGAGGCGCACAAAATCCCAGCCATTTTCGGCTTGCGCGTTCAGATCGACTTCCAACTGCTGGGCCAAATTCGCCGCCCGATGCGCCGTGCGCCCCTTGGGTAGGGGTGCCGGCGTCACCTTATATTCGAATATTGTCATTCTTCGGATGCAACCTGTTTAATGCCCTGCTGAATCTGCCACGCAGGCCGTGCCAACGCGAATCATTTTCATGACTCTGTGGCCGGGATGGTGATTTGTGGCAACAACATGGCGACACCCCCCCATTTTTCGGCGGATCGTTTCCTATTCGAGAACGAGCGCCATTTCTGCGCGGAACTGTTTCACCGACCTGTGCAATATGGCCATATTTCTACCAAATACCGGCGATTTTGTGGTGGAACGCTTTGACACCCACCGCAACCCATCGTAGATTGCTCTTGTCTTGACGACATTCCAGAGGGGAATTTGTAATGATTAACGTGAAATACTTGAAGCGCGCCGTGGCAGGGATCGCCACAGCAGTTGCATTCGCAACCGCCGCTTCCGCAGCGACCTTTTCGGTCATTGGCGGAACGCCGACAACGCTTCCAACTGATTTTGATGCAGCATTGATGGCTGGTCCCGCACCGCTTCCAGCGGTTGGTGACCCGATCACCTCGTTCAGCGGTACTGATCCGTTTGCGAATGGTGGCGGTCTGTACATCTCTGCCAGCAGCCAATTGACCTTTACCTATCTGGGTAAAGAGGCGACCGCGTCCAACTCGGCCTCGCAATTCGCAATGGGCGGCACATTGTTGTCGACCGCGAATAACGTCGGCACGACCGCGACTGCCGGCCAGGCCGGCCCTGGTTTCGTCGATTTTGTCTTCACCACCATGGAAGGCATGTTCGAAGACATCAATGGCAACGGCTCGACCATGGAAGCGTTGTCGATTGCCAATAACGGCACGAGCGCGTTCTCGGGCCTGCACATCGCCTTTGGCATGGTTTTCAACAACGGTCGCTCGGTTCTGGCCTTCTTCGGCGATGGCCGCGGCGACAGCGACTTTGACGACATGGTTGTCCGGATCGACGCCGTGCCACTGCCCGCATCAGCGCTGATGCTGCTGGGTGCAATGGGTGGACTGGGTGCATTGCGCCTGCGTAAGAAGCGTGCGGTAGCCTAAGACACAAGAAATTCTGGAATGTCAGCAGGGTCGGTTCGCCGGCCCTGCTTTCGTTTGGGCCATGTTCACCCGCGACTAGGGCAGGCAAGCCGCTGGGTCGCGGTGCAGAGCCAAGGCGCTGGCGGTCACAGGTTGCTGTGCGGGGCCCGCGTCACGAGAGCCATACCCGCTGGATCGGGCGGTCGCGGCAGCCGGACCACTCAAAGGTATCATCTGGCCTGGGCAATGAAAAAACGTTGCCTGACAGAAGTGCCGGTCTGGCGCCAGGTCTGCTGAAGCGCGTCAACTTGGCTTTCCTGTGCATGGGTGCTCTGAAAACTGGCACAGCCGGTGCGGGTTTCCATTTGATCGGGGCGACCAAAGGTATGGCGGCAACCCGTTGATGGGTCGTCCGGCGCCCAAGGTGACGAAGAGCCGCCTGACGCGCCTATCAGCCGAGTTTCTTGGCCACGATCTGGTTGACGGCCTTGGGGTTGGCCTTGCCGCCAGTGGCCTTCATCACCTGACCCACGAACCAACCCGCAAGCTTCGGGTTCTCGCGGGCCTTTTCAACTTGCGCCGGATTTTCGGCGATCACCTTGTCCACGGCAGCCTCAATCGCGCCGGTGTCAGTGACCTGTTTCATGCCCTCTGTCTCGACGATCT
>Ga0316205_10002788_pt1 | contig 17465 bp, 16 predicted proteins | sample 3monthpyrite_MG_FD_204941 | JGI IMG/M metagenome (GOLD analysis project Ga0316205, IMG submission 204941) | Microbial mat bacterial communities from mineral coupon in-situ incubated in ocean water Damariscotta River, Maine, United States -... | ecosystem: Environmental > Aquatic > Marine >... | reverse complement strand
TGTCCTTGCCAATCGGACAGCTTGAGCGTGCCACCGTCGATATTCTCGAACGGGGCGTCCAGCGTGATGGCCCATAGAGGCGTTGCAAGAAGGGTGAACACGGCGGCCAGAAGTTTGCGCATTGGTCTTCCTTTCATATGGGTGTTTTACGCACCAATCGCCCTATCGGATCACCCAAGGTTGAGCGCAATGTAACAAAGCTTTGAATTTCGCAGAACAGCCCCATTTCATGATATCAAGAGAGTCGTTCCAAAGGAGGCACCCCCGTGACCACGTATACCAAAGACCCCGACGCCATTGCCCGCCTCAGCCCCGAGGAATACCGCGTCACCCAACAAAGCGGGACCGAGCGGCCCGGCACCGGCGCGCTGCTGGACAACAAAGAGCCCGGGATTTACGTCGATATCGTCTCCGGTGAGCCGCTGTTCGCCAGTGCCGACAAGTTTGAAAGTGGCTGTGGCTGGCCCAGCTTCACCAAGCCGATTGAACCGGCCAACATGAACGAATTGCGCGATGTGAGCCATGGGATGGTCCGCACCGAAGTGCGATCCACCCACGCCGACAGCCATCTGGGCCATGTGTTTCCCGATGGCCCGCAAGACCGGGGTGGTCTGCGCTATTGCATCAATTCCGCCAGCCTGCGGTTTGTCCATCGCGACGACATGGACGCCGAAGGATATGGCGACTACCTGAACCAAGTGGAGGATGTGACATGAGCGAACGTGCTGTTTTAGCCGGAGGATGTTTCTGGGGCATGCAGGATCTGATCCGCAAGCTGCCCGGCGTGATTTCGACCCGGGTGGGCTATACCGGCGGCGATGTGCCCAATGCCACCTATCGTCACCACGGCACCCATGCTGAGGGGATCGAGATCATGTTTGATCCGGGTAAGATCAGCTTTCGCGAGCTGTTGGAGTTCTTTTTCCAGATCCATGATCCCAGCACGCTGAACCAGCAGGGCAATGATCGGGGCATGTCGTACCGGTCGGCGATTTACTATGTCGACGGCGATCAGAAGGCGGTGGCCGAGGATACGATTGCCGATGTGAATGCCAGCGGTCTGTGGCCCGGCAAGGTCGTGACCGAGGTCGAACCGGTGGGCGATTTCTGGCAGGCCGAGCCCGAGCATCAGGACTATCTGCAGCGCTTGCCGCAGGGCTATACCTGCCATTTCATCCGTCCCGGCTGGAGATTGCCGCGCCGGGACGCTGCCGAATAACGGCGCTGAACGGCACTGATTTGTCGTTTTCAGGCATAGTAGAACGTCGCCTTTCGCGAAGACCGAAGGGCGGCGTTTTTGCATGATGGGCCTCATGATCCAACGCAGCGAAGGGCCAGGACATGCAGGTTTCAATCATCGACGACAGGCGCGCGATTGCGTTGAACGACACGCGGTTTCACGCGATCTGGCTGCGCGACAATGCGCCGGATGCAGAAACGCGTGATCCCGGCAATGGGCAACGGTTGATTGCCTTGCGCGATATCCCGGCGCAAACATCGGTGGTCGCCGCCGAGGTGATGGGTGATACCTTGCAGATCACGTTTGCGCCCGAGAACAAGACTGTCACATTCGATACCGCGTGGTTGATGGATCACGCCTATGACACAGCGGAACAGCCCGGAACAGGCTGGACCGCGCCCGAGATTGAAACCTGGACCAGCGCCTTGTCCGGCGACATCCCGCAAGCTGATTTCGACGCCGTCGCGCAGGATCGTACGGCGCGGGCCGCATGGCTGGGCGGGGTGGCGCGCTATGGCTTTGGAAAATTGACCGGTGGGCCAGTGAAAGACGGCGCGCTGTTCGATGTCGCTGCGCTGTTTGGCTATGTCCGCGAGACCAATTATGGCCGTCATTTCGAGGTGCGCACCGAAGTGAACCCGACCAATCTGGCCTTCACCGGCCTTGGCCTGCAGGCCCATACCGACAACCCCTACCGTGATCCGGTGCCCACTGTTCAAATCCTCTATTGCCTCGAAAACTCGGCGACAGGGGGCGAGAACATGGTGGTGGACGGCTTTGCCTGTGCGAGACGCCTGCGCGCCGAAAACCCGCACGGGTTTGACCTGCTCAGCCGCTATTGCGCGCGGTTTGAATATGCCGGGGGCGATGGGGTTTGCCTGCGCTCGCGCCGCCCGATGATCGAACTGGCCCCGGATGGCGAATTGGTCGGCGTGCGGTTCAACAACCGCTCGGCCGCCGCAATCACCGATGTCCCGTTTGAGGATATGGCCGAGTACTACGCCGCCTATCGCCGGCTGGGCGAGATCATTGATGATCCGAATATGGAAGTCACGTTCAAGCTGTCCCCGGGCGAATGTTTCATTGTCAATAACACCCGCGTTCTGCATGCCCGCAAGGGGTATTCCGGCGAGGGCAGCCGATGGTTGCAGGGGTGTTATGCCGACATGGACGGGCTGCGATCCACCCACGCCGCACTGGTACAGGAACTGGGGATGGCGGCGGAATGACTCTGGATCAAAGCACCATTGTCGCCTTTCTGGGCGATATCTTTGAGCGGCGCGGCGGCGAGGAATATCTGGGCGAACCGGTCACAATGGCCGAGCATATGCTGCAAGGCGCAACCTTTGCCGAAAAGGCAGGGCATCGCGAAGAAATCATCGTCGCGGCGCTCTTGCATGATATCGGGCATTTCACGTCCGAGTTCGGGACGTTTTCCATGGACGATACCGAGGACCGGTTTCACGAAGAAGCGGGCGCGCAGGTGTTGGAAGCGTTTTTCCCCAGCATCGTCACGGATTGTGTGCGTTATCACGTCGCCGCCAAACGGTATCTGTGCGCGACCAGGCCAGCGTATTTTGACCGGCTGTCCGAGGCGTCGGTGCATTCCCTGAATCTGCAGGGCGGACCGATGAATGCCGATGAAGTGGCCGCGTTCGAGACGAACCCGAATGTGAAGGATATCGTCGCGGTGCGTTATCTCGATGATGCGGGCAAGATCGCAGATATGGACACGCCGGGCTTTGCCCATTTCGCGCCTATGGTGCAGCGGGTGGTCGATGCGCATTGTGCTGCTGGCTAAGAAAATTCGTACGAATTTTCTTGTGACTCTCATCAGGAAAAAAGCGCCTGATAGGTTTCGCGCAGGGCTTTCTTCTGGACCTTGCCCATCGTGTTGCGCGGCAGCTCGGACAAAAATACCATCTGCTTGGGTTGCTTGAACCGTGCCAGTTGCTCTGAGAGGGCGGCGGTAACATCCACCTCGTTCACCGCGGCATTGTCGCACACGATCACGGCCACCACTGCCTCGCCAAAATCAGGATGCGGCACGCCGACCACGGCGCTTTCCCTGATCCCGTCGATATCGTCGATCACGCTTTCAACCTCTTTGGGGTAGATGTTGAACCCGCCGGAAATCACCATGTCCTTCTCGCGCCCGACGATGGTGACATAGCCATCCTTGTCCTGAAATCCCTGATCGCCCGTGATGAACCAACCGTCTGCGCGCAGCTCTTCCGCGGTTTTCTCGGGCATCTGCCAATAGCCCTGAAACACGTTGGGTCCGCGCACCTCGATCACGCCGATCTCGCCGGGATCAACGGGGGCACCATTCGCCACAACCCGCAGGTCCACCCCGGGCAGAGGCAGGCCCACCGTGCCGGGGCGCGGATCATCCAGCGGGTTCGAGGTGTTCATATTGGTTTCGGTCATGCCATAGCGTTCCACCACGGTATGGCCGGTGATCTGTTGCCATTTCTCGTGGGTGTCGACCAGCATCGGGGCCGAGCCGGAGATGAAAATGCGCATATTCGCCGCTGTCTCGCGCGTCAGACCCGGATGCTCCGACAGCCGGGTGTAAAAGGTCGGCACGCCCATCAGCGCGGTTGCGCGGGGCATGGCGGCAAGGATCGCATCCGCGTCAAAGCCGGACAGGAAATGCACCGACGCCCCGGCCAGAAGTGCGACATTGGTGGCCACGAACAGGCCGTGGGTGTGAAAGATCGGCAGGGCATGGATCAGTACATCATCAGCGGTAAAGCCCCAGACCTGTTTCAACGTCTCCGAGTTCGAGGCCAGGTTTGCATGGCTGAGCATGGCCCCTTTCGAGCGGCCCGTTGTGCCCGAAGTGTAAAGGATCGCGGCCAGATCATCGGGGCCACGGGACACGGCGGTGAATCCCTGATGAGTGATTGCGGCATCCATCAATGTCCCCGTACCATCCCCGGCCAGCGTCAATAGCTTGGCATCAGAGAGGGGCGCAATCTCGGCCTTGCGCGCGGGATCGCAAACCACGATACGGGGCGTGGCATTGCCAAAGAAATAGCCCAGCTCGGCCCCGGTATAGGCGGTGTTGAGCGGCAGGAAGATACCCCCGGCCAGCACCGTACCCAGATAAAGCTGCACCGCCTCGATCGACTTGGCAACTTGCGCCGCAACGCGATCACCCGGTCTCAGCCCCGCAGCCACCAGTGCCGCCGCGATCCGCTCGGCCCCGGCGAACAGGTCACCGTAGCTGAGATCGGGCGCGCCCGGGCGCGTGACAAAGCATTTTGCCGGGTCGCCCGCCGCAGAAAGGCGGTGAAGCAGGTGGTTGTCTCGGTACATTGGCAGGCCTCGTCCTTGATGCCCCATTTGCCAAAGCGGGAGGCGGATATGCAAGGGCTACGATTGACGGCAGGGCAATGCGCGCCCTACCAGTGAGGTAAGGAGACGCGCAAGATGCAACCGATCAAGGGTATAGCCCTGAAACTTTGTGCCGTGGTGTTGTTCATCATCATGGCCTCGCTGATCAAGGCAGCGTCGGAAAATGTACCGCCGGGTGAGGCTGTGTTTTTCCGCTCGCTTCTGGCGATCCCGGTGATCCTTGGCTGGTTGTGGTGGCGTGGGGATTTGCGCACCGGATTGCGCGTGACCTCGCCCAGCAGCCATTTCTGGCGCGGATTTGTCGGCACGGTCGCGATGGGATTGGGCTTTGCGGGCCTTGGCCTGTTGCCCCTGCCCGAGGTGACGGCACTGGGTTATGCCGCGCCGTTGCTGACGGTTGTCTTTGCGGCAATGTTTCTCAACGAGAAGGTCGGGATTTTCCGGATCAGCGCGGTTGGCCTGGGGCTGGCGGGTGTGTTGATCGTTCTGTCGCCGCGCCTGACCGCGCTCAACAGCACCACGGTTGAAACCACGCAAGCCCTTGGCGCGATGCTGGTTCTGACCAGTGCGATCTGCGCCGCCCTGGCGCAGATTTACATCCGCAAGATGGTGGCAACCGAGCAGACCAGCGCAATCGTGTTTTACTTCTCGCTGACTTCGACACTGTTGTCGCTGCTGACCCTGCCCTTCGGGTGGGTGTGGCCGGAAACCTGGGCGCTGATCTGTCTGGTGCTGGCGGGTCTGATTGGCGGCACGGCGCAGATTTTCCTGACCTCGGCCTATCGCTTTGCCGATGCCAGCGTGGTGGCGCCGTTTGACTACGCCTCGATGATCTTTGCACTGATCATCGGGTATCTGGTGTTTGACGAGGTGCCGACCCAGACCATGTTGATGGGCGCGGCTTTGGTGATTTTAGCGGGGATCATTATCATCTGGCGCGAGCACCAGTTGGGGCTGAAGCGTGGCAAGGCACGGTCGATGAAGACGCCTCAGGGGTGAGATTGGTGAGCCGGGCCATTGGCAGCCCCGGGATGGCGATCCTGATGGGTGTTGGGGACCGCTTTATGGTTGCCAAGTCCGTACTCAGAATGAACGGCGCGCCCCCATTCGCCAAATCGCCAGCCCAAGGAGGGGGGCTGCCGATGGCCCGGGGCCTGCGGCCTGTTAACCGGGCTGGGACGGCAGGCGTTTTGTTATTCCCCGCGCAACCACGCATAGGTATAGACCGGCCAGAATGTCGCCCGGCGGAACCGGCCCAGAGGGATTTTGCGGTGCGGCCTTTGCATGATCTCTGGATGCAGCCGCGCACCCGAGCGCCCCAACATCTGATCGGCGATCAGCGCGCCGGCATAGCTGCCCAGCGCAACGCCATTGCCGTGGTAACACAGCGACGTCCACGCCCCCGGCATTTCCGGGATTGGCCCGGTATAGGGGGTCAGATCGCTGGAAAGCGCGACCAGCCCGTGCCAGTTATAGGGCGTCTCGACATGCGCCCAATGGGGAAACATCGTCTCGAAATCCTTGCGAATCTTGCGGTTCATTCTGGCATCTGCGGCCTGCGAGCTGAACAGCCCGCCGCGCATCCCAAACAGCATCCGCTTGTTGGGCATCAGCCGGAAATAGTGCAGGAAAAAGCGGTCATCATAGCTCATCTGGTGCGTGGACCAGCCTTGCGCGCCGATCTCGTTATCGCTGAGCGGGCGGGTGACGATGACATTGGTTTGGGTGGGCAGATAGCGCCCTGCCATCCAGTTTGGCAGATCGTCAGAAGAATAGGCGTTGGTGGCCACCACAAGACGCTTGGCACGCACTGTCGCAGTGGGCGTTTTGAGGGTGAAACCATCGCCCTGCTCAATGCCCAGCACAGGGGAGTTGGACGAAATGCGCCCCCCCGCCCTGGCCACTTCCGCAGCCAGTCCAAGCGTATATTTCAGCGGGTTCAGCGCATAGCCGATGGGCGTGGTGAGGGCGGCATGAAACGGCCCGTTCATACCATTCTCGGCCAGTTTTTCCTTGGGAATGAAGGTGCTTGTGACGCCCAGATCGCGCTCGACGCTTTCGGCGATGCCTTCGAGATTGCGAATGGCCTCCCTGGTATGGGCGTGCACCGTCTCGCCCTCGGAATGGGTGTCACAGTCAATTCCACGCTCGGCGATCAGGGCTTGCGCGTATTTCACGGCCTCATATTCGCCACGGCGAAATTCCAGCCGCGCTGCCTCGCCATATTGGCGCTTCATCATCTTGTCAGACGCCTTGGCCCCGCCCAGACAGCAAAAGCCACCATTGCGCCCCGACGCGCCCCAACCGGGAGTTTGCGCCTCAAGCACGATCACGTCCTCTCCCGCCTCGGACAGATGCAGCGCCGCGTTGAGCCCGGTAAAGCCTGCGCCGATCACGGCCACATCGGCGGTAATCTCGCCCTGCGCTGCCGGATAATCCGGCGTGTCGATGGTGGACGACCAATAGCATTTCTCGCGTGGGGCGTCGCCATAGGCGTGGGCAGGGAAAATACGTTTCATGCGGGGGGCCGTCCTGTTCCGGGCCTGCGCTGGGTGTCATCACCCGAGTGCAGATCAGCGCGTGGATTTGATCAAAAATTACAAAGCATGGCAATATGGTAATGGAACCGCGCAGCCGTTAGAGTCGTAGTCGAACCAGTACTGCCACCGGAGAGACCCACCTCATATGGCCCAGACCGCACACGCCTCAGACCCCCCCGATCCGCAGCCCCATCGCCTGCCCGCCCATGCGGTGATTTACCGGCAATTGCGCAATCTGGTTTTGTTTGGCGATCTGGCCCCGGGACAGGCGGTGACGATACAGGGGCTGACCGACAGGCTGGGGGCAGGCATGACGCCGGTGCGCGAGGCGATCCGGCGGCTGATCTCGGAAGGGGCACTGGAGTTTCAGGGCAACCGACGGGTCAGCGTGCCGGTCTTGAGTGCGGATAACATCAGCGAGCTTATCCTTGCGCGACAATGGCTTGACCCGCATCTGACCCTGCGCGCCACCCAGTTGGCCAGCCTTGAGGATCTGGATCAGCTGACCGCGCTGGATGAAGAGTTGGACAACGCCATCTCGATTGGCGATCTGCGTGCCTATCTTGAGCTGAATTATCGCTTTCACACCCATATCTACCGTATTGCCGATGCCCCTATTCTGGCCGATCTGGCCGAGGGGCTTTGGCTGCGCTTTGGCCCGTCCTTGCGGGTGGTCTGTGGGCGCATGGGCACCCAGAACCTGCCCGACAAACACAAGGCCATGTTGGAGGCCATGCATGCCCGCGATGCCGAAGGGGCCGCCCGCGCGATCCGCGAGGATGTGATTCAGGGCATGGAGCAGGTGCGCGCTTCGCTGGAGGGGTAAGCGGTCTTTGGTGCTAGGGCCGGGCGGCTATGCGGGACGAAGCCGCCGTTCCTATTGATCAATCGAACGTCTGTATTGAGTAACGAGCATGCATCAAGCACGTGGCAGCCTGCGAAGCATCTTATGCTGTCGGCATCCGTCTCCGTGACATCCGTTCGAGGCAAGCGTGCCAGCGCAGATTCCGGGTCTTCCAAACACAGAGCGACTTTCAGCGTGCGGAGTTTCTGTATTCGCTGGCAGACATTCCGTGCAGGTTTCGGAACGCGCGCGAAAAGGATGCAGCCGATTCGTATCCGCTAAGGGATGCCACCGTTTCCACACTATCGTCGCTTTGACGCAACCTCTTCGCGGCCTGCAGCAAGCGCCACTTCGTCGAGTAGGCTCCGGGTGCAAAGCCAAAAACCCGGCGGAAATTCAAAGCGATGCTTGAGCGCGACATGCCTGCGACCTGGGCCAATTCATTCAGCGATGGCACCTCCGGGAACGAATTGTGAATCAACGCTATGCATCGCGCGAGTCTGGGATCTTTCAAACCGGACAGGAACCGCGTCGCATCTTCAGACTCGAGAGAGTAAGCTCTCAGAATTGTGACAAAAATAGTGTCGGCCAACCTCTCGGCAATGGCTGAAGAACCAAGCTGTGTGCTGTTGCTCTCCGTAATCAAGATTGACAACAAGTTGCCAAGCGGCTGCACGCCGAACACGTCGTGCGCCTTGAGCAGGATGCGTTCGGGAAGCTCCGCGACAAGTGGGTGACGAGAGGCAAAATCAAAATCGAAGTGGCCGCAGATCAACCGTGTCGCCGTTCCGTCACCGTCAAAGATTTTCGCGCCAGACATGATCGCCTGCACGACTTCCTGTCCCGGTTGCACCGCCGCATCTGCGCAGTCGGCAATCCGATGAGCGGCACCGGTGGGATAGATCACGAGATCGCCGGGCTCAAGTTTGGTTTCGCCAGTTGCGCCGATCAACACCGCCCCACCTGAGACAATCAGATGGAACTGGGCAAACCCAGTGTCCCGTACGTCCATACCCCACGGCGCGTGAAATTCACGCTGAAAGTAAACGGCGCTTCGCACCGCTATGAGGCGCAAGACAGGGCTGATTGCATCTTCCATGCGTTCACCTAGCCGGGAAGTATGCGCAAAGTCCATCCCTTCGGACTTTGTGCATATATTTTGGTCGAAATAGCCATTCCAAATCTAGCAGCACCGTCTCAAACTGGATGGGCTGAAACCAGAAATGCTCAAAAGGAGCCATAAGAATGTCTCGAATTTTAAGTCTCGCCGCGCTTTGTGCGCTCTCCCTGACAACAGCCGCTCACGCAGGAAGCGATGTCTCAAACAATGCCGTTCCGGCTGACCAACGCGAGTTTTTCACGGTATCCGATCCGATTCAATTCGCGGTCGCGACCGGGGATCTGCAAAATGGGCCGCAAGGGACGTTTGGTCGCTTTCCGGGTAATTTCATCACCCCGGTGCACACGCACTCTCACGCCTATCAGGCGGTCGTGATTTCGGGCGAGATGACGAACCCGTTCGACAGGGAGAAAAACCCACCGGTCATGGGGCCAGGATCTTTCTGGTCCGTGGCGGCCAACGCCGAGCACGCCACCGCCTGCGTTTCGGAAGAACCGTGTGAGTTCTTTATGTTCGCAAACGAAGGGTTCGACTTCACGGTCGTCGAATAAGCCGAAGAGCCGCGCCAACCACTTTGGCGCGGCCCTTTCGCAAAGCGACGGTCGGCGTATCCAGCGTCTGAGGGGGTCATACCGAACAGCGCTTAGACCAATCTCCAAAGCCGAAATTCATTCGCTCCGCAGCATTCAGCAAGATGGGCTCAAAGCCACCATCCAAGGGCGCAAGCTTTTGCGAGAGCGCGGATTGACCGTCCAATAATTTGATCATATTCTTGGCCGGTCCCGCGCGCGCCGCGGCCATCTGATATTCTGGCCCCGAAAGGTTCCCCTCATGACCGTGATTTCCAACCACATGCCAACCGCCGAATTGCAGGCGCTGGATGCCGCGCATCACTTGCATCCCTTCACCAACGGTGCCGAACTGGCCGCCAAGGGCGCGCGCGTGATCACTCGCGCGCAGGGCACCACTCTGACCGATAGCGAGGGCAATCAGTTTCTTGATGCGATGGCGGGGTTGTGGTGTGTGAACCTGGGCTATGGGCGCACCGAACTGGCCGAGGCTGCCGCGCGCCAGATGATCGAGCTGCCCTATTACAACACGTTTTTTCAAACCACCCATGTGCCGGGTATTGCCCTGGCCGCGCGCATTGCCGAGCTGACGCCGGGCGATCTGAACCATGTGTTTTTCGCCAGTTCCGGGTCCGAGGCGAATGACACCAATATCCGCCTTGTGCGCACCTATTGGCAGGAAAAGGGACAGCCGGAAAAGAACATCATCATCAGCCGCAAGAATGCCTATCACGGGTCATCCGTGGGCAGTGCCAGCCTTGGCGGGATGGCGGCAATGCATGCGCAGGGCGGGCTGCCGATCCCGGACATTCACCATATTGATCAACCCTATTGGTGGGGCGAGGGCGGCGACACCGACCCGGACGAATTCGGCCTGCAACGCGCCCGTGCACTGGAAGAGGCGATTGAGCAATTGGGCGCGGATCGTGTAGGGGCATTTATTGCCGAGCCGATTCAGGGTGCTGGCGGGGTGATCATCCCGCCTGCCACCTACTGGCCGGAAATTCAGCGGATTTGCAAAGAGCATGACGTGTTGCTGATCGCCGATGAGGTGATCTGTGGCTTCGGGCGCACCGGCAACTGGTTTGGCAGTCAGACCTTTGACATCACCCCTGATATCATGACCATCGCCAAGGGTCTGAGCAGTGGCTATCAGCCCATCGGCGCGTCGGTGATCACCGATGAAATGGCCAGCGTGATCGACAATTGCGAATTCGCCCACGGCTATACCTATTCGGGTCATCCGGTGGCCTGCGCCGTGGCGCTGGAGAACCTGCGCATTCTGGATGAAGAAGGCATTGTCGAATGTGCCGGTATCGAAACCGGGCCCTATCTGGCCGAGAAATGGGGCTCGCTGAGTGATCACCCGCTGGTGGGTGAAACGACGATTGTCGGGCTGATGGGCTCGCTTGCCCTGACCCCGCATAAGGCAAGCCGCGCCAAGTTTGCCGCCGATGCGGGCACCGTTGGGTCAATCTGCCGTGACGAGTGTTTTGCCAACAACCTGATCATGCGTGCCGTGGGCGACCGGATGGTGATTTCGCCGCCCTTGGTGATCACGAGGGACGAGGTGGATACGTTGGCCGCGCGCGCCATGCGGGCGCTGGATGCAACCCATAAACGCCTGAAAGACGAAGGGTTGATGAAAGCTGCCAGCTGATGGGGATTGACCGGCAACCCGTTCTGGAGGGCGCGACCCTGCGGTTGCGTGCGCTGGTGGCCGAGGATCGTGAACCGCTGTATAAAGCGGCCAGCGATCCCAAGACATGGGCGGGTCATCCGGTGAAAAACCGGCATGAACGGGCGGTGTTTGATCCCTATTTCGATTTTCTGCTGAGCACAGCCGAGACGTTGGTGGTGATCGACAAACACACCGACCGCGTGATCGGCTGTTCGCGGTATTACACAGCTCCCAAGCGGCCCGGCACAATTGCTGTTGGCTTTACCTTTCTAAGCCCGGACTATTGGGGCGGGGATGCCAATTTCGAGATGAAGACGCTGATGTTGGATCACGCGTTTACGGTCTATGACGAGATGTGGCTGGATATCGGCGAAGATAACATCCGCTCGCAAAAGGCCACGGCCAAACTGGGCGCCGTTCTGGTGAACCGGCTGCGGGACGATCTGGGCACCGGCAGCGAAGCCGATTACCTGTGCTTTCGCGTGACCAAATCCGAATGGGCGGCGGTGCGGGACAGCCGTTAGGCCACTTATTCTTTGACGAACAGTTTGCGTGGCATGTCGCAGAACGCCTTGGCCGGGCCATCCTCTGTGATCAGAATGGTCTCGGTTGTCTCCAACCCCCAACTGTCCATCCACAGCGCGGGCATGAAGTGGAACACCATGCCGGGTTCCAGAACGGTTTCGTCCTCGGTTCGGATCGAGGCCGTGCGTTCGCCCCAGTCCGGGGGGTAACTCAGGCCGATGGGATAGCCCATGCGCCCTTCGCGTTTGATGCCGTGTCTGGCCAGCACCTCCATGAACGCATTGGCAATATCACAGGTGCGGTTGCCCGCACGAGCGGCGTCCAGACCGGCCTCGATCCCTTCGATCTGCGCCTTCTCGGCGTCCAGCATGTCCGCGGGTGGCGTGCCAAGGAACACCGTCCGGCACAGCGGCGCATGATAGCGGCGATAAACGCCAGACAACTCAAAGAACGTCGCCTCACCCGCCTTCATCGGCGCGCCGTTCCATGTCAGATGCGCGGCGGTGGCATCTTCGCCAGACGGCGTCAGCGGCAGGATCGCAGGATAGTCGCCCCAGATGTCATCGACCCCGGTGATCCCGGCGTGAAAGATATCGGCGACCAGATCGTTTTTGCGCACCCCCGGTGCAGCGCGATCAATCGCGGTCTGCACCACCTTTTCGGAGATACGGGCGGCCTTGCGGATGAACTTTATCTCCTCGTCTGACTTGATCAGCCGCTGCCAGTTTACCAACGCGGTGGCATCGCGGAAGGTGGCCAGAGGCAATTCGGCGTTCAGAACCGCATGGGCCTTGGCGGAGTAGTAGTAGTTCTCCATCTCGACACCGATGCGCGCGCTTTCAAAGCCCCGCGCACGGATATGCTTGGCCAGATCCTGCATCGGGTGACGCACGGTCGATTGCACATAGTGATCGCCATAGCCAAGGACATCCTCGTCGCCCATCCAACAGGTGCGCCGCCCACCCAGCATATCCATATGACGGCCCCACCAGATCGGCGCGCCTTCCATCGGCACCAGAACCCCCTGATGCACATAGAAGGACCAGCCGTCATAGGCGGTCAGCCAGGCCTGATTGGACGGGTCGGTCACAAACAACAGGTCGATCCCGGCCTCTTGCATAGCGGCCCGGGTCTTGGCCAGACGGCGGTCAAATTCGGGCTGGGAAAAGGGAAGGTCTTTGTCGGACATGCTGATCTCTTTGCTTGGGCTGTTTCTGTCAGGAAAGCCGGTTTGCCCACAGAATGCCCCACAATTTGCGCCGCTGCACGTCGCTTTTGAACGTTGCGAGCAGACAGGGGCACGCGGTTTGGTCATTCCAGCGGAACGTTCATCCCCGTCTTGACCACATCCATCACGATATTGCTTTGAAAGCGCCGGATGAACTTGCTTTCAAAAAAATACCTGTGCGTGAACCGTTCGTACTCGGCAATATCCTTGACCAGCACGAGCAGGATAAAGTCGGCATCGCCGGTGGTGTAATAGCATTGCTGCACATTGGGAGAGTTGCGCATCTCGGCCTTGAACGCATCAAGCTCGTGCAGGCTCTCGCGTTCCAGTGTCACTTCGACAATCACGCGCATCGGATAGCCGAATTTCTCGGGGTCGAGAATGGCAACTTCGGCTGTGATGCTGTCGCTGTTGCGCAGTTTGCGCAGGCGTTTGTGAACGGCGGCAGGGGACAGGGCCACCTTTTGCGCAATCACCTCTGCGGTGGCACGGCAGTCCGTCTGAAGCAATTCAAGGATTCGGCGGTCAAATTGGTCCATTCCAATTTCTCTAGCATAGCGCCAGAATATTTCCAATTTTTATCCCAATTGCGAAAATTTGGGAAAATTTTCAGCCAGATTGAGCGATAGGGTAGCGATCATGAAACAGATGAGTTGCCTATGCTGAGAAATGACCAACTGGCCGAATGGGATCGCGAGACGTTCTTTCATCCCTCCACCCATCTGGCGCAGTTTGCGCGGGGTGAAATGCAGAACCGCGTGATCACAGGCGCACAGGGGTGTCATATCGAAGACCGTGAAGGCAAGCGCAGCCTTGATGCCTTTGCCGGGCTTTATTGTGTGAATGTGGGCTATGGCCGCCCCGAGATTGCCGAGGCAATTGCCAAGCAGGCCAGGGAATTGGCCTATTACCACGCCTATGTGGGCCACGGGACCGAGGCCAGCATCACCTTGGCCAAGATGATTTTGGACCGCGCGCCGGATCATATGAGCAAGGTGTATTTCGGCCTGTCCGGCTCGGATGCGAACGAGACCAACGTCAAGCTGATCTGGTATTACAACAACATCCTCGGGCGGCCCGAAAAGAAGAAGATCATCAGCCGCTGGCGGGGCTATCACGGCTCGGGGCTGGTGACAGGCTCGCTGACCGGGCTGGAGCTGTTTCACAAGAAATTCGATCTGCCGCTGGCGCAGGTGGTTCATACCGAGGCCCCGTATTATTTCCGCCGTGCCGATCTGGGTCAGTCAGAAGCACAATTCGTGGCCCATTGCGTGGCCGAGCTGGAAGCCCTGATTGCCCGCGAAGGGGCCGATACGATTGCCGCCTTCATTGGCGAGCCGGTGCTGGGCACAGGCGGGCTGGTACCGCCGCCAGAAGGGTATTGGCCCGCCATTCAGGAAGTGCTTGAGAAACACGATATTCTGCTGGTGGCCGATGAGGTGGTCACCGGATTTGGGCGTCTTGGGTCGATGTTCGGCTCGGATCATTACGGGCTAAGGCCGGACCTGATCACCATCGCCAAAGGCCTGACCAGCGCCTATGCGCCGTTGTCCGGCTCGATTGTGGGCAAGAAGATGTGGGCGGTACTGGAACAAGGCACCGATGAAAACGGCCCGATTGGACATGGCTGGACCTATTCGGCGCATCCCATCGGGGCGGCCGCCGGGGTGGCGAACCTGAATTTGCTGGATGAACTGAACCTGATCGCGAATGCCAGGGAGGTGGGCGATTACCTGAACGCCGCGATGACAGACGCCTTGGGCGATCATGCGCATGTGGGCGACATCCGGGGCGAGGGCATGTTGTGTGCGGTGGAATTTGTCAAAGATCGCGACAGTCGCACCTTCTTTGATGCCAGTGATAAAATCGGCCCACGGATCGCCGCCGCGCTGGCGGCTGACGGGGTGATTGGCCGCGCCATGCCGCAGGGCGATATCCTGGGGTTCGCGCCGCCATTCTGCATGACGAGGGCAGAGGCAGACGAGGTGGTTGGCAAGACGCAAAAGGCGGTGCAGTCGATTCTATGACAGCTTGCGATTCGCTCTCTTTTTCTGCCGTTTTATCAACGCCAAAGCGGTGGGAGAGCCGCATTCGCAGGTGCAAAACAGGGATTCGGGGCCGATCCCGACGACTCTGCTTGCATCGTATTGCAATTCACGGTCTATTCCGGGCCGAACGCAGATCAATCTGCGACACATAAACAGGGAGCCTGCTTTGGCAGAAACCAATAACAGCGATGCGTTCGTTGCTTTTGAACGCGTTCAGAAAAGCTATGACGGCGAGATCCTTGTCGTCAAAGACCTTAACCTCGCCATACCCAAGGGTGAATTCCTGACCATGCTGGGCCCCTCGGGGTCGGGCAAGACAACCTGCCTGATGATGCTGGCCGGGTTTGAAACCGCCACCCATGGCAAGATCCTGTTGGACGGGGTGAGCATCAACAACATCCCGCCGCATAAGCGCGGCATTGGCATGGTGTTCCAGAATTACGCCCTGTTTCCGCATATGACGGTGGCCGAAAACCTGTCTTTCCCGCTGGAAGTGCGCAAGATCGGCAAATCCGACCGCGAGGCCAAGGTCCAGCGCGCGCTGGACATGGTGGAAATGGGTGCCTTTGGCGGCCGTCGTCCGGCGCAACTGTCCGGGGGTCAGCAACAGCGGATCGCCCTGGCGCGCGCGCTGGTGTTTGAACCGGAACTGGTGTTGATGGACGAACCGCTGGGCGCACTGGACAAGCAGCTGCGCGAAAAGATGCAGTTCGAAATCACCGATCTGGCCCATAACCTTGGCATCACCACGGTTTACGTGACCCATGACCAGACCGAGGCACTGACCATGTCAGACCGGGTCGCGGTGTTTGATGATGGCCGCATTCAGCAGATTGATCCGCCCGATGTTTTGTACGAAAGCCCAAAGAACAGCTTCGTGGCGCAATTTATCGGCGAGAACAACACGCTGGAAGGCACCGTCAAGGAAATCAAGGATGGCATCGCGCTGGTTGAACTGGACGATGGTGAGCTGATTGACTGCAAGCCCGTCAATGTCAGCAAACCCGGCGAACGCACGCTGGTGTCGATCCGCCCCGAGCGGGTGGAGTATGACAAAAGCCGGTTGCAAGAAGGCACCCATACGGTCAAGGCCGAGGTGCTGGAATTCATCTATATGGGCGACATTTTCCGCACGCGGCTGCGCGTGGCTGGCAATGATGACTTTATCATCAAATCACGAAATGCCCCCGATCAGACCCGCCTGAAGCCCGGCGAGCATATCGAGATCGGTTGGCTGCCCGAGGATTGCCGCGCGTTGGATGCGGTCTAGGATTCTACGTATTCGCCTGCGCAAGCCGGCGATATCAAAGAGGCTTTGTCGTTCCGACCCGTAGCGCAATGCCCAAACCACTCAAACGGGAAACAATTGGGAGACCAAAAAATGAAACTGACCAAAACACTTCTGGCAACAACCGCTCTGACGGTTGCCGCAGGTGCTGTGGCCGCGCAAGACATGGCCGATGAAATGACCATCGTGTCCTGGGGCGGGGCCTATACCAAGTCTCAGCAAAACGCCTATCACACACCTTATATGGAAAAGTCCGGCGCAACGATCATCAACGATGACAGCTCGGCCGAAGCCGTGGCCAAACTGCGCGCCATGAACGAAGCCGGCAACGTCACATGGGATGTTGTTGACGTGGTTGCGGCGGATGCGATCCGTCTGTGCGACGAAGGCCTGGCGATGGAAATCGACCCCGACACCATGCTGGCACCTGCGCCCGATGGCACCTCGGCGGCAGATGACTTCGGTGACCTGCTGGTCAGCGACTGCTTTATCCCGCAGATCGTCTATTCGACCACGTTCGGCTATCGCACCGATATGGTGGGTGACACGGCTCCGACCGAGATTTGCGCCATCTTCGACACCGAAGCCTATCCCGGCAAGCGTAGTCTGGAAAAGCGCCCGATCAACAACATGGAATGGGCCCTCTTGTGTGACGGTGTTGCAAAAGCAGACGTCTATGACGTTCTGGCCACCTCTGAGGGTCAGGATCAGGCGCTTGCCAAGCTGGGCACCATCAAGGACGACGTGATCTGGTGGTCGGCCGGTGCGGACACGCCCCAGCTTCTGGCCGATGGCGAAGTTGTTATGGGCTCGACCTATAATGGCCGTCTGTTCAGCGTGATCGAAGAACAGGACCAGCCCGTCGCCATGCTGTGGGACGCGCAGGTGTTTGACCTTGACGGCTGGATCATCCCGACCGGTCTGAGCCCCGAGCGTCAGGCCCGTGCTCTGGACTACATCATGTTCGCGACAGACACACAGCGTCTGGCGGATCAGGCCAAGTGGATCAGCTATGGTCC
>Ga0316205_10002787_pt1 | contig 17467 bp, 16 predicted proteins | sample 3monthpyrite_MG_FD_204941 | JGI IMG/M metagenome (GOLD analysis project Ga0316205, IMG submission 204941) | Microbial mat bacterial communities from mineral coupon in-situ incubated in ocean water Damariscotta River, Maine, United States -... | ecosystem: Environmental > Aquatic > Marine >... | reverse complement strand
TCTTTAAAACCGTTGACAGTGATCGGTGCATTCATAGGCGTATGTGCCATTGCCAGGATAAGCTCAGCCTTGCTTCCGGCCTCCAGACCATAATTAAACGCTTTTGCGTGGGTACGTATTGCATTGACGACTTCAGGAAACTGGTTTACCTTAAGCGGGAATACAGCCTTGAAGTCCCCCTTGTACCTGTTCTCCTGTATAGAACGTTTAAACGTCGTATAAAGCGTTTCTATCTGCTTTTTGATCAGATGTGGGAAGCGGACGATGATCGGCCCTCGCAGACCGCTTGAACGTATTTCAGTGGTTATATCTAGTAAGGAGGGCTTACAGAGATGGTTGACCTTTACTTCTGCATCTTCAATAATAAAATTGTCATCTGCCCAGATGTCTATGCCGTAATTATTCATGTTGTCCTAAATGTGTAATTTGTGATGGTAATATTTATCGATATCGAAAAATATTTCTCCATTATTGTTCTTATATGTGAGGTTTTCTTTACTCAGCATATCCACTTTTGCTATTCCAATGACACTCAACATCGTGCGGATGCCTTTAATAAGATTTTTATGGTAGTTCGCGATCTCGTGAGACTTGCGTACAACCAGATATGATGCGCGTCTGCGGGGATCTTGAGTTGCTAGTCCTACAGGACAGATGTGGCCGCCTGCACCGTTGCATACACGTGCACGTATGCAGCCTCCGCTCATCATAAAACCGCGTGCTATCGCAACGGCATCAGCTCCTAAAGATAGGGTGATGACGGCATCATCGGGAGAAAGGATCTTTCCGCTTGAGATAAGACGGATCTCATTTCTAATTCCGTGTTTGCGCAGCATCGTATCTACGATGTAGAGCGCATTGTTGGTCGTTAGTCCAATGGTCTCCATTAGCTCCAGTGGAGCTGTCGCCGAACCGCCTTCTCCACTATCAATAGCAATATAATCAGGAATGGTTTTGCCTTCCTTATTACGCTGAGCCAGATACTTGCTCATCTCTTCGATTGTATGGGCATCGGAGACAACGATCTTCATCCCCACGGGTTTGCCTGAGATCTGTTGGCATTGCCCGATAAAGTCAAAGAGCTCTTCTTGGGTGGAGGCATAGGGAAACCGGTTGGGAGAGATAAGGTCTTTTCCTTCTTCTACACCGCGGTAATATGCGATATCCGCAGAGACCTTGCTTCCCATGATCTTCCCGCCAGTCTGCTTGGCCCCCTGAGCTATCTTGATCTCGGTCATCTTGCAAAACCGCATTGATTTGGCATATCGAACAGGGTCAAAAGCACCCGTGTCATCACGCACCCCGTAGAGACCTGAACCGATTTGCAGAACAAGGTCCGGCATATCTTCAGGAACCTCTTTTGGAAAGGCCTCTATAGGTGCATTCCATCTAGGACGAAAAAGTACATGACTGGCAGGGTCATAGATGTAGGTATTTTCTGTTTTTTTATTCAGTAAGATCTTCCGGTATGCCTTGATGGCAAGTGAACGGTTGAAGCAAAGGCTTATGACCTTGAAAATAAACTCGGCAGAAGTCGTACTTTTTATAACTTCTAAATAATCAGCATTAGATAGATCAGGCCTGTGGGTGACGAAATAGTTTGAGGTCAACCCGCCTTCACCCGTGTTGAGAGGAAATCCGGCTTCTTTAGCTCCGAGGACAAAGGCTCTTGTACCCTCAGGACTTAAGGCACCGTCACTCATGGCTGAGCGGAAGATGACAGACTTTGACTTGAACGGTAGAAGCCTTTTTTCTCCGAATGTGACGGAAAAGTCATCAGAAATCTCATCATCATTTAATACGGTGTTTGAGTGCTTGACCATAATACGTGAACCGTGAAAAGGCTGAGAGACAGAATAGGAGAGAAAGTTTGGCACATCTTTTGCCGCTTTGTATACCCAGTCGATCTTGTCTCTGGACTCATAAAAGGTCTCTTCACCGAAATATTGGCGCATTGGATCGCGAAGTATCTCAAAGAGGTAGCGCATGCGTCCGATAACAGGGTAGTTGATCAAAAGCTGATGTCGACGTTGTATAAAGCGGTCGTATATAAAGAGGTTAAAGAGTAGAAACAGGGCCAAAAAGAACCCGTATTCTAAGTAAAGAAAAAAGTAATGCTCGATTTGTTCAAACATATATGGCCTTTGATCGCGTAGGTGATAGGATACAGGGTCTAAAACTCTTTTTGAGGGATCTCAGACTCAGTCTTTTTCTCAAGATCTTTGATCCAAATTGTAGCATTGTTTAATTCATTTTCACCGAGTATAGCACAGTATCGTGCATTTGCTTTGTCGGCGGCTTTTAAATGTGCTTTCAAATTGCGGGCTTTGTAGCCAATTGTAACTTTATCAGAAGCGCGTTTTTTCATTCCCAAGGTATAGGCTTTACTTATAGCATCTTCATCCATGGCGCCAACATAATATCCTTCACGCGTGACCTCTGGCATCTGAATAAGTTCCATAAGACGCTCGATCCCTATAGCAAAACCGATAGCAGGTGTAGGACGGCCTTCGAGGAACTCTACTAGCCTGTCATAACGTCCGCCGCCTGCTATAGCAGACTGAGCACCGATCTCGGTAGAGATAAATTCAAAGGCAGTCTTTGAGTAATAGTCCAAACCGCGTACAAGGTGAGGGTCGATCTCGTATTTCATGCTATGTTCATCGAGTAGCCCGGTAAGCGTCTTGAAGTCGTTATCACAGCTCTGACATAGGTTCTGCATCAGCTTGGGCGCTTCTTTATATACGACTTGGCATTTGTCGTTTTTACAGTCAAGCACGCGGATCGGATTGGTCAGCTTGCGACGTTCACAGTCTTCACAGATTTCTGCTTCGTGCTCCTGCAAGAAAGAGATGAGACTCTCACGGTACTGAGGCATACAGTTCGGATCGCCTAAAGAGTTCAGCTTGAGTGTGAAGTTGATGCCAAGGGCATCAAAGATATCACGTACCATCAAGATTAGTGAGACATCTTCTAAAACAGAGTCTTCGCCAAAACTTTCGCATCCAAATTGGTGAAACTGGCGTAAACGGCCTTTCTGGGGACGCTCATATCGGAACATCGTACCGTGATAGAAAAGACGCTGTGTTGTCTCCTGTCTGTCATATTTGTTCTGGACAAAGGCACGGACAACACCTGCTGTACCTTCAGGACGAAGACAGACATCGTTGTCACCCTTGTCTGTAAACTGATACATCTCTTTTCCGACGATATCGCTGCTCTCACCGACAGAACGCTTAAAAAGGGCCGTTTCTTCAAGTTGAGGCGTTTCTATAAAACGAAAGCCATAGTTTTTAGCAATGCGTGTGGCGGTCTCAATAAAGTAGCTAAAACGCGCAGACTCTTCAGGCTCCAAAGTGTCATTCATTCCGCGAAGTGAACGGATCATAGTCTTCCTTTAATATAATTATCGATTATCTCATGTATAGATTCTATACTCTCTTCAGCATGGATGAGAAGTGTTGGTATTTCGAGTGTGGCTGCGACATATTCTAGCTGCTCTTGTACATTGAGCATATACTGTATACCGCGCTGCTCAATCACGTCATGTGTCTTCTCACCCAGGCGCTCATTCAGGGTCTCTTCTTTTATTTTGAACAAGATGATGGCATCGGGCATGATGTCCTGCATTGCAAAACGGTTAAGCCTCTCCAGCCAATCAAAGTCAAACTTTTTAGAAGCAAGGGCATACGCCATCCCTGAGATCAAAGAACGGTCAGAGATGATCAGTCGCCCAAGATTTGGCTTTATGACGGCAGAAACATGATTGCTGCGGTCTGCCAAAAACAGAAGAAGCTCTGTTACCGGACAGAGATCATCGCTGTACAGGACCAACTCCCGTATTTTAGAGCCAAGTTCTGTCGCACCCGGTTCTTTGGTGATGACGGCCTGCGGATAGGCCTTAGCCAGAAGTTCTATCTGGGTACTTTTACCGCAGGTGTCAATACCTTCTACAACAATGTACATGCATTCATCTCTTTTATCATTCCTTCTACTTTTGTCGGCAGAAGGTGGGAAGTCTTTCCATTGAACTTAAGAAGGTTGCGGACAATAGATGAGCTGATAAAGGCGTGCTTTAGGTTTGGCATCAAGTAAACGGTCTCGATATTGGCATCAAGGGAGTTATTAAGATAGCCAAGCTGAAGCTCATATTCAAAGTCACTGATCGCACGTAGACCACGAATCAAAATAGTCGCATTCAATTGGGCTGCACACTCTACTGTCAGGTTGTCGAATGGAAGTACTGTCACATTTTTCAGATGTGAGGTTGCTGCCTTTGCCATCGTGACACGCTGTTCTAAGGAGAAGAGCGGTTTTTTGTCACGTGAGTCTGCAACAGCGACGATGACTTCATCAAACAGGTTTAAGGCCCGGGCGATAATGTCATAGTGTCCATTTGTAATAGGATCAAAAGTTCCAGGGTATAAGGCGATCTTAGTCATCACTGCTCCATCGTTTATATAAATTATGTTCAATATTCAAAAGGTCAAACCATTTACCGATAAAAAAGTCTTCCATCTCATCCACGCTTTCTACATCAGCATAATATGCAGCTACAGGAGGGGCGATAATAACACCAAGACGAGAGAGTTTAAGCATGTTTTCCAAGGCAATAGCCGAAAAGGGCATCTCTCTTGGTGCAAGAAGAAGTTTCTTGTTCTCTTTTATCATAACACTGGCTGCACGTGTGATCAGGTCATCCGCAATTCCGCAGGCTATCTTGGCCAAAGTGTTCATACTGCACGGCGTGATCATCATGATATCCGCACCGTAGGAACCGGAAGCGATAGAGGCACCGATATTACTATTACTGTATTGCTTGGTCTCTGTCTCTTTGTCCAAGACGACTTTGGCATGATCAGAGACGACAAGATGTTTTTGCATATCAGATGGTAGGTTTTTTAAGACGTTGAAGCCGATGTGTGCACCACTGGCACCGCTTATAGCGATAATGATCTTTTTTTTCATATTGCTCTCTTATTCGATCTCTACAAGGTTTTTATTGATGACTTTGGCTTTTAACTTTTTGCCGTCTGACTTTTCGATATCAACATATTCACCTATGCCTGCGTCATCAAGAGCGGTGGCTTGAAACTCAAGATGCACCTTCCCGCTGATGAAACGTACGTTCACAGGCTTGTCTTTGAGTACAAAGGGAAGCGGTTCTATATCATGTTGATAGAGCGTCTTTCCTGCTGCTAAACGTTTCTTGATACGTACCTGCTGCCTTGGCAGAGACACCAGAGGAAGGCCTTTTAAACGTTTAAACTCTGTCTGTACAGACAAGATATCTTTTTGTGTGAGGATTTTACCGCGATTTATGTTATGCCTTGCTTTAAACAACTTCATCTTGGCCTGAATCTCGTAGCGGACAAAAAAACGTTCTGTGGACTCCTCAGAGAGTATCTTAAAGCTCGAATGACTATAGAGATAGGCATTGGATTTGAAGACAAGCGTATACTCTTGAGGCAGTTCTTCTATAAAACTGCTGGTATCAAGCGAGACCTTATCTATATGCATATCAGGAAAATAACTGTGATAATAGGCTTTAACCTGTTGCCCAAGAGGTTCAAGGTCTACGTCGGAAGTACGCTCAACATGGATAATGCCCCGGCTGTCGTCTTTAAGTTGCAGACCTTTACCTTCAAAGATCTTAAGAAGTCGCGATGAGGTGAAGCTCTTTTTGTGTCTGTTCTGATCAAAACGATAGATGAGAAAATCATTGTCGATCTTTGGATCGATAGTTGAAGCATTGAAGTCCAGACCTTCTATAGCGTACTCTGACTTAAGCGATACAGCACTGAGAGAACTGCTGATAAGCACAGAGAGAAGAAGGAGTCTTAAATACAAGACGCTTCTTTATAAGTGTTGTGTTTTTTTATAGGAGCAAAGTAAAGGGTGTTAAAAAAAGACCTATATCCGATGCAAGTATCCATAAAAACTCCGCTTATGTTTAAGTAATAAAGTATTTTAACATAAAGGCGGAAGATTCTAAGCCTCAATTACGCCTCAGAGCTCCTTTCTTAAGCTAGTTTATACTTCTTTTGCATTATTATCAACAATTGTCAAAGAAGAGGATATATTTATGAGTGAGCATTTTTATCTTGCAAGACAGGTCATCTTAAACAACGATGAGACGATCATGGGTTATGAACTCTTATACAGGGACAGCACGCAAAAAGCACATATCCAAAACCCCCGTCATGCCACTGCCGCACTTTTGGTCAATGTCCTTAATCAGGCTGGATTGAACAATGTGGTGGGAGAGAACCTGGCTTTTATCAATGTAGATGACTCGTTTTTAAAGCATAATTTCATCGAGTCCATTCCTCCAAAAACCTTCGTATTTGAATTAACGGCTACAAGCTCTTTGGACCAGCGCCTTGTCGAGCGCGTGGAACAACTTAACAATGCACGGTATGTCTTCAGTCTGGACCTGGATTCATATGAGAAGCTTGACATTGTAAAGACCCTGGCTCCCTTCCTCTCTTTTTTAAAGATCGATACCTCAAGCTTTGAAGTAGAGCGTTTTCAAGATCTAAAAAAAGCCTTAAGCGAATACCCTATCATCTTTATTGCTTCCAAGGTCGAAGACGAAGAGACATTTAAATCGTATCAAAAAGAGGGGTGTGACGCGTACCAGGGCTATTTCTTTGCTCAGCCGCATATAATCCAAGATAAAAAGCTTGATGCTAACCAATTGGTATTGTTTAAACTCTGCGATACAATTCAGTCGGGCGCATCTACGGCAGATATCGTCAAAGCTTTTGAACAGAGCCCCGCTATGACACTGCAGCTTTTGCAGTTTATCAATTCCGGTGCATTTCATTTTAGAGACAGGATCTCATCGATAAACCAGGTTATCACACTCTTGGGAAGAAACTCTTTGATCCAGTGGTTGATGCTGCTTCTGTATTCCAAGAATTTTTCTTCCAAGGTGAAGTACCAAAATCCGCTTATTCTTATGGTAAGACAGCGCACCGAGATCATGGTGAACCTTTTAAAACTGGTCAAAAAAAATGCAACAACAAGCGAGCAGGGTGAAGCCTATTTTGTAGGGATACTTTCTTTGATGGACACGCTTTTGCATGTGCCTTTGGATGAGGTTCTGCGTGAGTTTTATGTAGAAAAGTCGATCTCAGATGCTATCTATTATCAGAGCGGATTCTTAGGTGAACTGTATACGGTTGTACTTGCCGTCGAGCAGTTTGACACGCAGGTCTTGGACAGCTTCTTACAGAAGTACAAGATAGGCAAAGAGAAGTTTGAGCAGATGACGCTTGAGGTCTTCAAGAGTACAGTGGAACTTGAAACAAGTCCAATCGATTCATAATCGTGTCAATGCCTAGGCCCGGCTCACTGCTCAGACATATCTCATCTTTGTGCAGATGAAAAGGCTCTAGCAAGGGGTGCTCTTTCAGATAGAGAGGAGAGTCCAGGTCGGCCATAGTGACATTCTCCTCAGAAAGGCCAAAATGTGCCGCAGCCAAAAGGCTGATCGGACCCTCGAGCATCGAACCTATCATACATCTTTTTTTGTGATTCTTTGCTATGTCAGAGATCTTTATGGCCTCGTATATCCCACCGCTTTTCATCAGTTTGATATTTAGCATATCCGCAATATTGCTCTCAAGCAGATTATGGGCATCTTTGCTGTTGAAGATAGACTCATCGGCCAGAGTTGGAACGATCTTTTGCAAAGTAAGGTTCTTGAGCGAACTAAGGTCATCCGCCTTAAAGGGTTGTTCGATACATTCTATCTTTGTCGTGTCAATTCGTTCAAGCATATGCAGTGCCGTATCAAGGCTCAAGGCTTGGTTTGGGTCCAGTCTCAGGTTTATATCAGTAGGAAGCAGTTCTATGATCTTGTTTAATCTTTGGATGTTCAGGTCCGCATCGGCATCAAGTTTTATCTTAAGCGATTTGAACCCCGAGTCAAGAGCCTCTAGTGTGTCTTCACACATTTTGGAAGTGTCACCGACAGAGATAGTAAGGTCTGTGCTGAGTGTGTTTGTATGTGATCCTAGGTAACTAAATAAAGGTATGCCTTTCTCTTTCGCTAAAAGGTCATATAGAGCGATATCTACGCAAGCCTTGGCTTCGGAGTTTGAGGATGAACGGTGCAGTCGTTCAAATATATCTTGAATATCTATCTCTTGCCCTATGATAGAGGGAAAGATGTTTTGGGTCAGCTCTTCGATGACACTTGCATTTGTAGTACCTGTAATAGCTGTTACCGCACAGGCTTCACCATAGCCTACAAGGGCGGTGTCCGTATATATTTTGATGATGATATCATTGACTTTATCCACACGCCGCAAAGAGGTTATAAATGGTTTTTTTAGTCCTATAGTCAGTTCGGCAACCTCAAAGCGGGTGATCTTCATGCAATCCACCTCAGTACCTGTGTCAGAAACAAAGCGCCAAAGGTTCCTATGATATATCCCAGTGTTGCCATTAATACTCCGATACCGACAAGGCTCTGGGCGTATGCTGCCGACAGTATAGGTGCAGAAGCAATTCCGCCTATATTTGCCAAAGAAGCAACAGAGACAGTGAAGAGGTCAAGTCTGAAGAGTTTGGCAAAGAGAAGCATTAAGACGGCATGTATAAGCAATACGGACAGACCTAAGAACAGATAAGATACTATGCTCAGATCAAAACGGATGTCAGCCCTTGAGGCAATAAGTGCTATAAGCAGGTATAACATAGTATTAGCTGTAGACTGAAGGCCTTTTATCTTTGCTAGGGAAGTAAAGGAAAAGGCGATACCGCTGAGCGTTGCGATGATGACACTCCAGGTCACTGCCGAACCAAAGAGGTGGGACAAGAAAATACCGCCAAGCTGCGCGAACAAAGATACAAGCAAGGCAGATAAAAGAAGCCAGGTATACCCCCGATAGGAGAAGTGCAGCGCACACCTCTGTTCATAGTCCACATCCTCTGTAGGGTCTGAAGCCTTTGTAAAACGATTGAAAGATGAAGCCAGAGGGACAAGTAACAATAGGAACATGACCCACAGACTGTAATCGACTGAATCAATAAGCATCGTTATCCCTACAGCATTCTCACTGGCATCTATAGCAGAGGCTACGGCAAGCATATTCCCTGTTCCTCCCATCCATGAACCGGCGAGAGGCCCAAGTATCTCAATATCAGATGGGTTTTGCGAGAAAAGTATAAAACTAAGGATAAAGGCAAGAAAAAGACTCCCTGAGGCCAAAAAGAAGGTCAAAATCATCTTTCCTCCAAGTTTGAATAGTGCAGTGATCTTGTTGGGTAAGAGCATCAGAAAAAGCATTGCAGGCAAAAGGTTGCTTTTTAAAGTGGAGTAACTGTGTGTGATGGCATCATTTTTTTCGAAGACACCCCATGAACTTATTATCATGACAGATATATACAGAAGGACTATAGGCGGGATATATTTAAGCACCGTATACTCTTTCTTGGAAAGAACAAGTGCTAAGACTGCCATGAGAGAGACAAACAGAAGGTAAAGTAAGGGATGCGTGATCATACTATAGCTTAGGCCCAGTTTTTAAGCGGGGGAAATACAAACGCAGCTCTTGCATAAAAGAGGGTGAAGGATCATGCTTGATCGTCCTGTATGTGTTGTCTTTCTCAAGCCATAGGGGATGCTTTACAAAATCAGTATACTCATAATGGCCGATGAGGTAATCGATGCTGGCATATTTGTTTTCAAGATATCGTATCAGTTCAAGATTAGCCTGCAGCTGTGAGGGAGTAAGATTGTTGGCATTGCCTTCCCCTCCAACATTCTCTATTCCTATGGCACAGTGGTTTAGTCCGATGACATGCCGCGCCATAGTCGTCTCATCCATAAGTCTGTAGATCTTGCCATCCCTGTCCACCATGAAATGTGCAGAGACATTTAGGTTGGAGGCTTTGCTGATATCTGTTCTGTCACAGGAGAGGGTAGGTCTAACAAAACGTTGCATGGAGGCATCAAAGTCATCACTGGCCGTCCAATGGATCACAATGATACGCGGAGTGATCTTAGTCGCATGCGGATTTAGACCATAATGTTTTTGGAGATACTCTTGTGTCAAAGCAAGGCGCTGTTCATCAAAAATGATAGGCTTGTCGATGATGGAGAGGCCATAAAGATCAAGGGTAAGCAGTAATGCGAATAGACTTCTCATCCTTGTGTGCCTTTGATGATGATCTTGGATATCTCGCTAGGGGCCAAAACCCGTATAGGCGGTCCCCAATATCCTGCCCCACGAGAGACAAATATCTGTTGCTTTTCATTGTGCTGATAGAGACCTGCGAGATAAGGCTGGTCGACCATGACGAGCAGACCAAAAGGAAAGATCTGTCCTCCATGGGTATGGCCGCTAAGCATCAGGTCACAAGGTCTACCTTCTAAGCGCAATATACTTTTTGGCTGATGGCCAAGGACAAGAGTGTACAGAGCAGGATCGATATCTTTATAAGCCTTTTCAATATCCATAGGATACTCGCCGATACGCTCACCGATAATATCGGCAAGACCGATCAGGTTGAAACGATTGTCTATAATAACCGACTCGTTTAGCAAGACGGTTATCCCAAGGTCTTTCATAAATGCAATCGTCTCTGAGGCTCCATGAAAATATTCATGATTGCCCAAGATGAAATAGCATGGAGCCTTAAGTGCTGTTAAGGGGTGAAGATCATCTTTTATCTCTTCTATTGCATTATCGACAAGATCACCGGTGATGACCACAATATCTGGTTTTTCTGCATTGACTCGTAGTACCAGTTCTTCGACAAAACTCTTCCTGATGCTTCTTCCAACATGAATGTCACTCAGCTGCATGATCACATAGTCGTCTTCACAAAAACCTTTGATATTAATGTTGATAGTATTTAATATTGGCTTAGACAATCCTCCTTTAAGTCCCTTGAACAGGTAGCTGAAAGCTAAGATGAGAATTGTCGTATCGAAAGCTATCTTGATAAACCTGCGACGGCTTTCCTGGAAGGGAACACGTTTAAAAAGGGAGAGGTTAAGATCATAAATGATGGAGATGACAAAGAGTAAGAAGGTGATACCGATTGAAGCGGACAGAAGAAAATAAAGCGTAGGTGAATCCCGAAAGAGACTCCATACGGCCTCGATGACAAAAAGGGTCTCACCGATCATCAAAACAGAAGGGATGATAAAGGCGTAGGCATTAAATGGCGGATGGAGCTTTTTAAAAAAACGCTTGTAGGTATAGAAGTTGAGTAGACCCATGACCCCAAGAAAAAGTGTAAAGAAAAATATGATTCTCATAGAAGTCTGTACTCAATCTCTTCACTCTCCAGGAAGTCTATAAAGAGGGTGAAGTACCTGCTCATCAATGCTTCATCTTTGGCACTTAATGAAAACTCGACGCTGGCTTGCAGTTCGTTCATCATAGGCAATGAAGAGAGTTCGATCTCTGATGGAACATCCATCATCAAATGGGTTAACCGTCCTTCACCAACCTGTGCGATAAACCTTTTGGTATAGGTCGTTGTACTTTGAGGCAGATAGGTTGCGACGATCTCATCTATCATGGGATGAGCCATCTGAGGAAATCCCGGCATAAAGAAGTATTTTGTATGCAGATGAAACCCGGACATATTGTTCACGGGATTATGAAGAAGGCCTGCCTCTTTAGGCAGATCTGACATCTTGATCGGATGAGGATATGCTCTTTCACCCAAACGTTTGATGATGTCTTTCTCAAACTGAGGATGACGGTAGAGTCTTCCGTCTGAGAACACATCAGCGCTGAGTTGACGAGTCAGATCATCGGGAGTAGAACCGATGCCTCCAAAACTGAACATGATCGCTCTGGGGTCCTCTTTGATCAGCGTGTAGGTTTTTGTTATCAGTTCGGCATCATCTTTGATAAGAAATGAAGCGAAAAGTGTAAATCCCTTCGTCTCCAATGCCTGGGAAAGATATTCAAAATGTTTGTCTTCACGCCGACGGTCAAGTATCTCACTCCCAATGATAACAGCATAAAAGTGGGGCTCTTGACGCATGCTAGTCCTTCTGGCAATGTTTTAGTTCTTAAATTATATCAGATTTGTAAGTCTCTTCTTTTGTCACGGATTGTTTTATTCGTTTTCATAATAAAACCTTAAAAAAAGCAATCAGTTTTTCTTGCAATATTCAAAAAAGTTATAAAATGTTTAAATGGTATAAGTAATGAGTTATAATGATTGACAGATTTATTGACCATGATTCAAGGATACAATATGTTTACATGTAAGAGTCTTTCAGAGGTCGTTGATTATATTGAAACAGAGATCGACAATGCCACTTACCTTAACTATCTAAACGGTACACAATGGGTAGCAATATCATCACAGGAGTTTGTCCATACGGTTCGTGCCTTGGCAAGCTCTTTTGAAGCCAAAGGTGTCAAGCAGGGTACTAGTGTTGCTATCATCTCAGACTCCTCTCCGTTTTGGCTCATGGTCGATTATGCCTTGCAATGTATTGGCGCGGTATCGGTACCTATATTTGCCAATATATCATCACACAATCTTAGTTATGAACTCAGCGACGCAGAGATAGAGTATGCCTATATCGCTTCGCAGGAGAAGTTTGATCAGCTTGCACCTTTTGTTGGCGAGATGAAGCTGGTCCTTGTCAGAGACATCATCGCCGAGGGTGATAACATTAGGTTATGGGACAGTTTTATCAGTGAAAACATTTCTTATGCAAAGCCTGATATTGACGAGAATGATCTCGCCACAATAATCTACACCAGTGGTTCGACAGGAGTACCCAAGGGTGTTGAGCTTTCGCATAGGAACCTTATAGCACAGATCATGGATACGCGGCTCTGCTTTGAGATGAAGGGTGAGTATAAAGTGCTCAGCTTTCTTCCTTTGGCGCATATCTTTGAACGTATGGTGATGAGTTTCTATCTGAGTGCGGGTGTCTCTATCTATTTTGCCGATGATGTCAAGAATGTAGGCAACCTGCTTAAAGAGGTCAAACCGGCTGTGATGACAGTAGTCCCGAGACTTTTGGAAAAGATCTATACCAAGATGCATGAAAATGCAGCTTCGGCAAAGGGAATCAAGTGGCTTATAGCCAAGGCAGCGTTTTACAGGGCAAACCAAAAAGATCCCAATAGCAAAGATGAATGTTTTATAGACAGACTCTTTGCACGACTGGTCTATTCCAAGCTCGTTGATGCACTCGGAGGTGATCTGAAGTATCTTATCACAGGCGGAGCACCTCTGTCTATGCCGGTATACAGGTTTTTTCATAATGTCGGTATACCCCTGTACCAAGGTTACGGCCTTACAGAGACCTCTCCGGTGATCAGTGTAAACACGCCCAATGCCAACAAAGTCGGTACCTGTGGGAAACCATATGCACATGTAGAAGTCAAGCTGGCTGAAGACTCCGAGCTTTTAACGCGAGGCGAGTGTGTGATGTTAGGCTATCACAAACAGCAGAGCAAGAGTAAAGAGACGATCGATACAGACGGATGGCTTCATACGGGTGACCTGGCAAAGATCGATGATGAAGGATATATTACGCTGTTATCGCGTAAAAAAGAACTGTTTAAGACGTCAAATGGAAAATATGTCTCAGCGATTGCTATTGAACAGAAGATCACAGCGAACAAATGGATCGATTATGCTGTTGTCATTGCTGAGAACAGACCTTTTGTCTCTGCCTTGATCTTTATGGACGAAGTCCTTCTTGAAGCTTTTGCAGAAAGAAAAAAGCTCGGTGAAATAAGTTTTGAAGACCTTGTGTATAACCGTCAAATACAGGGGATCGTCATGAATCTCATAAAAAAGGCAAATCACAAACTTAACCATTGGGAGCAGATCCAAAAATATCATATTGTGAGCGAAAAGGTAAGTATAGAGTCGGGTATTTTAACACCCTCGATGAAAATCTCGCGTCAAAAAGCAGAAGAACTATACGCGGCAGAGATCGAAGACTTTTACAGTACAAATGAAGCTAAGGATATATCATGAAAGAGCGAATTGCGATCATAGACGGTATACGTACTCCCATAGCAAAAGCAGGCGGAAAATTGAAAAATATGCAGGCAGAAAAGCTTGGCGCATTTATTGTTCAGGAACTTGCTTTACGTGTAGGGATCGAACTTGAAGCGTATGACGAGATCATCATGGGAAATGTTTCCCAGCCCGGACATGCAGCCAACGTGGCTAGGGTGATTGCCTTGGAAGCAGGTTTTCCTGATTCTACTATTGCCTATACGGTCAATAGAAACTGCGCTTCGGGAATGGAGTCTATCACATCGGCAGCCGCAAAGATCATGGCAGGTGACGGTGAGATCTTTTTAAGCGGAGGGGTCGAGTCCATGAGCAATGTCCCGTTGATGTACGGCAAGCAAATGACAGAACTCTTTGAAGCGCTTTTCAAGGCTAAGTCTATAAGTGAAAAGCTATATACCTTGACGCATTTTCGTCCCCGGTACCTCAAGCCTATTGTAGGTCTGATGCAGGGTCTTACCGATCCTGTAAGCGGTCTTATGATGGGATCGACTGCAGAGATATTGGCTCAAGATTTCGGAATAGACAGAGCTGAACAGGATCAGTTTGCTCTTGCCAGCCATAAGAAAGCGGAAGCCGCTATCAAAGGCGGGATCTTTAAAGAGGAGATAGCCCCTATTGTCTATGACACGAAAAGTGGAGGCATTATGGAAGATGATGACGGTGTACGCTACGGACAAAACCTTGAAGCACTTGGAAAGCTTCGCCCATTCTTTGATCGTGTGAACGGAACCGTGACTGCAGGCAACTCCTCGCAGGTCTCCGATGCTGCCGCTGCCGTCGTACTGATGAGCGAGTCAAAGGCTAAGAAGATGGGTTTGGAACCCTTAGGGTATCTCAGCCATTATGCTTACGCCGGGCTTGACCCAAAGCGCATGGGCATGGGTCCTGTATATGCCACGGCTAAACTCTTCTCCAAACATCGCCTTAGTCTAAAGGACATCGATCTGATCGAGATGAACGAGGCTTTTGGCGTACAGGTCTTAGCTAATCTGAGGGCTTTTGAGTCAAAAAGTTATGCGAAAGAGCATCTAAACAGAAGTGCACCGGTGGGCAGCATTGATGAGACGATCTTGAATGTCAACGGCGGCGCAGTCGCTTTGGGCCATCCGGTGGGAATGACGGGCACACGCTTGGTCATCCATACCCTTAAAGAACTTCGCAGACGCGGTAAAAACAGAGGCCTGGCAACCTTGTGTATAGGCGGCGGGCAGGGTGCGTCTCTTCTCCTGGAGGTAGAGTGATGAAAACGTTTGACCTTGATATAAATAATGGTATTGCGACACTATGTTTTGACCGTGAAGACTCACCTGTCAATATCCTCTCTTCAGAGGTGCTAAGAGATTTGGCCTCAAAGTTAGATGCACTTAAAAAGAATCAGGATATCAAACTGCTTAAGTTCACCTCTGCAAAAGAGGGAATATTTATAGCCGGAGCAGATATCTCCCAGATCGAGGCCCTTTATGATGAAGAAGAGGCATATGACCTGGTTAGAGAGGGACAGCAGATACTAAGCCGGATCTCTGCTCTGCCTTTTCCTACGGTTGCTATTATAGATGGTGCCTGTCTGGGCGGAGGACTTGAACTGGCCCTGTGCTGCGACTATCGTTTAGCCACAGAGAGTTCAAAGACCAAGATAGGGCTACCGGAGGTCAACCTGGGCGTGCTACCGGGGTTTGGCGGAACACAGAGGCTTAAACAGCTTACAGGTTTGTCTAAGGCCTTAGAGCTTATCTTAGGCGGGAAGATCTTGAACGGCCAAAAGGCATTAAAGCTTGGCATAGTAGATGGGTGCGTACCGCAGGGTTATCTTGAGTTCAAAGAAAAAAGTTTTTGTGAACAGGTGCTTAATGAACCTGAAAAGATAGTTGCCAAACGCAACAAGGGAAGCCTGATGGACAGGTTTCTCCCTTCTGTCGTATTTTACTATGCCCGAAAAAATGTCATGGCAAGGACAAAGGGAAAATATCCTGCTGCTACAGCAGTGTTAGATTTGTTTGAGACAACGCAAAACAAAGAGGTGGAAGAAGGGATTGAGTACGAAGCGAGAGCATTCTCTAAACTTGTTGTGACGGATATCAGCAAAAACCTTATCGGGCTCTTTTATGCCTCTGAAGCCTTAAAAAAAGAACGCGGAGTCAAGCGCAAAGTCAATCCTATAGCAATTAATATGATAAACGTCATCGGTGCCGGTGTCATGGGCTCCGGGATCGTTTTTCAGTTCTCGAAGATCGGTAAACTCGTACGCATGAAACTTCGCCGGTATGAGCAGGCAGCAGAGGCGATGACTAGCATACAAAAAGTCTATGATACGATCATGAAACGCGGTCGTCTTACTCCGCATGAGGTGGGCATCAAGATGGGACACATCTCTTACACGACAGAGTTCAACGGGTTTAATCATTGTGACCTTGCACTGGAAGCAATTGTAGAGAACAAAGAGGCTAAACAGGAACTTTATGCCCAGTTTGAAGATATCATGGATGAAAAAGCTATCATCGCTTCAAATACGTCGTCGCTCTCTATCTCAATGCTGAGCGAAAAGATGCATTATCCGGAACGTTTTGTCGGTATGCATTTCTTTAATCCCGTACCAAGAATGCCTTTGGTGGAGATCATTCCAGGGAAAAAGACATCAGACAAGACTATCGCAACGGTGGTAGCTCTGGCCAAAGAAGCTGGCAAGACACCGATCGTTGTCGGGGACTGTGCCGGATTCTTGGTCAATCGTATCTTGTTGCCTTACATCAATGAAGCAGTACGTATGTTTGAAGAAGGTGCGGATTTTGAGCGTATAGACAGATTGATCGTGGACTTTGGTATGCCGATGGGCCCTTTTACCCTGGCAGATGAAGTAGGACTGGATGTCGGTTACAAGGTGGCCAAGGTCTTGGAAGAGGCTTATGGGGAACGGATGAAGGTCTCTTCTGTTCTTGATCGTGTTTATCAACATATGCAGCTCCTGGGGAAAAAATCCGGCAAGGGTTTTTATATCCATGGCAAAAGAAGAGAAGCGAATGAAGAGGTAAAAAGGCTTGTCTATTCAAAACGTCAGTTTGATGAAAAAGAGATCGTAGACAGGGCTTTGCTGATCATGGTAAATGAAGCGGCTATGTGTCTTCAAGAAGGCATCGTAGATAATGCTCAGTATTTAGATATGGCTATGGTGATGGGAACAGGCTTTCCTCCTTTTAGAGGGGGACTACTTCGTTATGCTGACGCTGTCGGTATAGACAGCATTGTGATCACCTTGTCGTCTTTGGCTAAAAACCACGGTATACGGTTTGAACCGGCAAAACTTCTGCTGGATATGGCAAGAGATAAAAAAACATTTTATTAAAGGATAGATCATGGATTATCTACTTATTGTCTTGATGCTAAGTTTGATCGCTTTATGGTTTGTCGGTACAAAGGCAGTATATTGGGCATCTTTACT
>Ga0316205_10002786_pt1 | contig 17470 bp, 16 predicted proteins | sample 3monthpyrite_MG_FD_204941 | JGI IMG/M metagenome (GOLD analysis project Ga0316205, IMG submission 204941) | Microbial mat bacterial communities from mineral coupon in-situ incubated in ocean water Damariscotta River, Maine, United States -... | ecosystem: Environmental > Aquatic > Marine >... | reverse complement strand
AGTCCTGGACACCAATTGGCGCGGGATGGAGCAGCCCGGTAGCTCGTCAGGCTCATAACCTGAAGGTCGTAGGTTCAAATCCTACTCCCGCAACCAAAATTACCGTTCAATATCAATACGTTACAAGCCGCCCTCGGGCGGCTTTTATCGTTGCGAGAATCGTGTGTCCGTGAGGTGTCCGGATCTCGACCCAGACGGAAAGCCATCCGCCGTCTCCCAACCCAAACCCGTACCATGCTTATTGCCAGTCCCGAAACCGTCATGAAGTCACTATGGCGTGTTCAGTCACAGGAAAAATTCGGAATTTCGGTAGTTTACTTCGGTTTCCTCGTTCTCGATCTGTAACTCCAATATCTGCCTTTAAGACAGAGAGTCACAGATCGCCAAACATGGGAATCCCGAATCCGGTTAGGTTGGAAATGCTCTAACGTGGTTCAACAGCAGAATCCAAAAACCTCGACCTAGTCCACCAGAAGGACCTCGACCAACCCATCGAGGTGATGCTTGGCCTTCCGCCATTCGGGGACATGAGTGTGGATTAGATCCCAGAACTGAGATCCGTGGTTATGGTGTTTCAAATGCGCAAGCTCATGAATAAGCACATAGTCGATACAATGGCGTGGCGCTTTGACCAGATGCGGGTTCAAGATCACCTGGCCCTGGGCGGAGCAGCTTCCCCACTGGCGTGACATGACCAAGAGGCGGAACTCCGGAACATCATCGACCCACTGCAGACGCTTGGAGAAATCGACCAGCCGCCGGGCAAAGTAATCCCGGGCTTTCACTCGATACCACCCACGGGCCCGGCCCTGGATATCCTGGGGATCACCGGTGCGGGTTTCGACTTCCAGCCGGTTGCCTTTGAGTCGACCCGGTCCTGGAGCGCCGTCAACGCGCTTCACCTTCAAAACATACCGACGGCCAAGATAAAGAACCTGTTCGCCGGAAACGTACTCCCGAGGGCGGACATGGGCATAACGCTGCCGTGCATCGGCCACATGGTTGGCAATCCACCGGGCCCGCTTCTGCACTGCCTGCCGGATGTTGCCCTCAGGATGGTTAGGTGGCGCATCCACCGAAACTGACCCATCAGGATTGACGTGGATGGCAACTCGGCTGGTACGATTGGGATCGGGCGTAACGTCGTATGGAATGCTTTCGCCGCCATAGCTGAGAGTGAACGTGTTGGTCATCCGTCACCCCTGGCAGCGCCCGCCCGAACGATGGTGATGATCCGGTCGATAATTGCGTTTGCATCATCCAGCCCACCCAGGAAGTTGAAATACCTGGGCAAGAGTTCACGCCGAATTTCTGCTTCGATGCTGCCTGGATTGATCGAATGGGTCCGGACCGCATCTTCGACGGTGGTTTCGATGTGCATCGCCTCGGCAACAAGGTCGTCTTCGCTGTGCTTCTGTAACGCATGATCACCCATCTGGTCCATGAATGCGCCATAATAGGACTGTGCCCTGGGATGGTCTGCAAACCGATCTGGCACGCCAGGAGTAGCCCTGTCGGCAACCTGAGCTTCTAGGTCGTTGAACATCGTATATTGCTTGCCCGGGTGGTCAAACATCGCTTCAGCCTCCCGGATCGCTTCCTTCAGCAGGTCGGAAAACACACGCTGGGCATAGGGATCATCGATCAGGTCCTGTTCGATGGTTTTCCGGATACGGGTCTTGATGATATCGGCTTCGGTGCGGGTCTTTTCATCCGACCAATCCTCTGGATCGTCGGATTGGCCCAGGTCATCCACCAGAATGACACCATCGGGATCGACGATTTCTTGCCCGATTACCTGCTTGTCCACCAGCCGCCTGATCTGCTGTTCATATTCTGAAAAATCGACGACTTCCTGGGCATCACGTTTGGCCTGGACCCGAAGCTCGGTGAAAAACTTCAGGTCCCGCTTGTAGGCCCGGATCGTAGCTTCGTCGAAGGCACCATCTTCGAAGAATGCACGGGATGAAAGTGCGAGCTTCAAACACATACCAAAACCCGTGAGTGCGTCGTAGAAATCTTCCCGGACCTTTTGGTTCATGTCGATGGCCAAACCGGTGTCATCGTCCTGAAACTGGGGGATCAGTACTCGGCGGAATTGTTCCCGGTCGGCCTTGTTCTTCACATCAGCGAAGATCGACCAAACAGCATCATGAAGCGATGGCAGGCGCTTGTACTCAGTGGAAACATTGCTCACGGTGCCCGCAAGATCGTCGATCTCGTACCCGGCCTGGGTCTGTTCAGCCAGGTCCTGGTAGTCCTGGATTGACGTGTCCAGTTCCGCAAGGATGCCCCGGTAGTCGATCAAGAACCCATGCTTCTTGGCTTCGTGCAGCCGGTTCACCCGGGCGATGGCCTGGAGCAGGTTATGCCCTTTCAGGTGCTTGTCGATATAGAGCACTGCATTACGGGGTTCATCGAAACCCGTAAGCAGCTTGTCCACCACGATCAGGATATCCGGCGGGCCCTCGGTGGCGAAATCCTCGATGATGCCATCTTCATAGGATTTCGGATCATTACCAACATTTGCTTTCCACCAGGTCTGAACTTCCGGGGCTTTCGCCTCGTCGGCTTCGTCATGGCCTTCACGTGTATCTGGGGCCGAAATCACCACGGCGCTGGTCACCAACCCGGTGGCATCCAAGGCCGTCTTGTAACGGATAGCTGACAGTTTGCTGTCGGTGGCCAGTTGCGCCTTCAGCCCCAAATCCAACTTGGCGAAATTTTCGTTGAAGTGAACCGCGATATCGTAAGCGATCAGATCGATCCGGTTGGCCGCACCGTAGACCTGGCCACGAGTGGAATACTTCTGTTTTAGGTCCGACTTCTGGTTGTCCGACAACCCGGCAGTGATCTTATCGAACCACGCGTCTATTGCAGCATCATTGATATCCACCACCGGCCTTCGTTCCTCATAAACCAAAGGGGTGACGGCCCCGTCTTCAACTGCCCGCTGCATGGTGTAGGCGTGCAGGATCGGGCCGAACTTGTTGCGGGTCTTGTCATCCTTCAGCAGCGGCGTGCCGGTGAAGGCGATGCATGCCGCGTTGGGCAGCGACTTACGCATCCGCTCGTGATTCTCACCACCCTGGCTGCGATGACCCTCATCGACCAGGACGATCAGCTTGTCTGATGCGTTATGGCACTCTGGCAGCTTGGTGGCCGAATTGAACTTCTGTAGCAGGGTAAAGATGATCCGTTCATTGCCAGAACCAATCCGCTGGGCCAGGTCGCGGCCCGACTGGACTTTGGCCTTTTCGCCGTCCTTCTTGGTGGCCACATCCGATCCGAATGCCCCACCAGTCAGGAATGTCCCCGCCAATTGTTTTTCCAGGTCCACCCGGTCGGTCACGATGATGATCCGGCATCCGGCCAGTTCGGGCTCCAGCAGCAATGCTTTGGTCAGGAAAACCATCAGATTACTTTTGCCACTGCCTGTAGTGTGCCAAATCACCCCGCCTTCACGGCTCCCGTCCGGTTTCTGCTTGCTGATCTGATCGATGATTGCCCTGGCACCTCTCACCTGCTGGTACCGGGCGGCGATCTTGCCCATCTTTTTATCGAAGAAAATGAACCGGCGGGTGAAGTCCAGCAGCCGATCCGGACGGAGCAACGAGATCATCAGCCTGCCTTGCTCTGTGAGCGCCACAGGGGCAGCGTGGAGTCGGTTGTAGTCACTTCTGGCCCACTGGGGCCGGTCAGCGAACAAGGCGGTTTCCTGGGCCTCTGCGAGCTTCTGATTACGGGTCGCGACCATCTCGGCCTCGGTCAACTCTTCTTCCCGCCAGATCGCCCAAAATTTTTTGGGCGTTCCTGTGGTCCCGTATCGGCCTTCAACCCCGGATATCGACAACAGCAGTTGGGAATAGGCATAAAGGTCCTGGATACCATCACCCATCTGGTTGCGAAGGTGTTGGCTGATCCCCTCTTCCACCATCGCCGTAGGTTTGGTCGAGGACACGGGTCGCTTCGCCTCGATCACCACCAGCGGAATGCCATTCACATAGGCCACGATGTCAGGACGATACCTCCCCAATCCGGCGGGACGTTCGACACTCAGTTCCTCAGTCACGTGAAAGCTGTTGACCCTGACATTCGCCCAGTCGATCAGCGGCACGGTAACGTTGATGCGCTCTCCGCCCACAAACTCGGTGACCGTCACCCCCAGGGTCAGATGCCGATAAATCGCCTTGTTGGCCGGGATCAGCCCCTCGGACAGACCGGTCGCAAGGATCTGGCGCAGCACCTGATCCACCCCGGCGGCGGACAGGGTGTGACGCTGACCTTTCCAGTCGAACCGATGCCCCGCCAGCCGTTTCCGCAACACCGGTTCCAGCAACACGGCCCGCTCCGATCTCCGCATCTTCAACGCCCGAGCCGGGGAAAGATACTCCCACCCCATGACCATCATGACGTGCAGCGCTGGCAGCTTGGCGGCAGCTTCTTCGCGGGTGTCGGGGGTGCGGTTTTGGTTCGTCATGAAACAACTCGTCGGGAACAGAAAATTTGCAAATCTGTAGGGAATATCCTACATACTGTAACAGGATTGGGAATTACCCGGTCGGCGATGGGGTTCTGGTTTACCGGGGCCCTTTTGCTTTTTTGGGTCATGGGAACTCCTTGATCGCCCCCATTTTCGTCACGATGACATCATAGGCCCGGTTTGGCTGTGCCGGTCTCAGTGTCTTGATGGCAATGGGCCTTGCTGTCAGATCGGCAAGCTGTAACCCGGTCGAATTCACGGACTTCCTGGCAAACTTCGGCTCGAACTCCACCGCCGAGAAATCCCGTGTCACCCAGCCCCATTTGTTGGCCCCATCCACAATACGACGAAAAGCCAGTTCAAGTTCGGCGTCTTCAGCCTTACCACGGCATTCAAAGACCACATGCACCCGCTTCCCATGTTCGCCCTGGTCACAGAGAAACAGCAGCAACCGTTCCAGACAGAAATGAAGCGCGATCTCATAGGGGTTCCAGGGATCAGCATATTTCTTTGTCAGCTTCTGCTTGTCGATCACCGATGCAATCACCGTGATTGGTGCATCCACCATCACCTGGTTCACATCATCATAGAACGCTTCCCGCACGGCCCGGTCCGTTAGCAGGAAGGTGAAATCACCCTTGGATTTTCGGATTTCATGTTCATGCAGCACAACCGAGTCATGGCCCCAATACTTGAACTTCAGTGCCTGTACGGCGGGCACGACCTGGGCCATGTACTCGTCCTTGCGCACCACACAGAACGACAGCGAAAACACCGGAAACTGTGGGTCGATGGAGGTCAGGCTGTGGTCACCGCTTTCATCGACATAGATGATGTAGTCCGAGAACTCCGCCATGGTTACACCACCACCCGCCGCTTACCGGTCAGGAGTTGCTGCATCAGGGCTTTCTTCTCGGCGCGGAGGCTTTTGATCTCGGTCCCTAGACGCGCAATCAGGTCTTCGGCATCTGTCATGACCATCACGATCTCTATCTGTTCTTCGCTGGAAGGGACCGCGACAGAGATATTGAGAAGGTCCGAGCCTTTTAGGTGCACGATGGTTATGCCCTGCGCGAAACGGGCCATTTCATGACGCCGAGCGTGGGTAAGAAAATAGGCCAAGTAGGCACCATCGATTTCCCCAGAGTTACATCGGAAAATGTTGATGTCTCCGCCTAGTCGAACACCGTCGCTCAAAACGCAGGAAGCAATGGCAAGATCGATACCGGAGGTAGTCGTAGATGCCGGAATTAGCACGTCACCGGCCTTGCCAAGGAAACCATCATTTTGATCAGTGAAGCTGACCGGATGCGAAATGACTTCGCCATATGTGGTATATAATTCACCGTAGAGCACGCAGGGATAGCGTCCAACAGGGCCGACCGTTGTCTTGGGTAAGCCTTTACCTTTTCGGAATGTGCCAAGGTCCCCCAACCGCATCTCCTGCCACGGCTGGCCATTGAACTCGGGGAAGCGGCGATTGCCGGTGAGCAGGCTTTGCATCAGTGCCCGTTTCTGGAGACGGGCGGTGGCCAGCAGCGCCTCGGTAGTTTCGATGGCCCGGTCCCAGGTCGAGAGGATATCAGCGATCTTCCGTTGTTCGGGTAGTGGGGGGTGCGGGATCGAAATTTTCCGCAGTGCATCCAGTGACACCTCGGTGAAGGTGCTACCCTTGGCCACTGCAAGAACTTGCCGCATCGCGATATCTGACGCCAAAACATATCTGACGAAGCGGTTATCGAACGAAGATTTGACGGCGATCCGGGCTGTCCCCTGCGTCAGGTTTGCTTCCATCAGATCGGCAGGAACGATGCTGGTAGACCCCGTATTGCCGCGCAGTGAAAAGACAATATCACCAGGACCGACCGTGGACCGATGGTACTTTCGGTGAATTGCAGGAGCAGTCTTTGACAATGATGCGGGATCAATCGCTCGACCGACATCAGAACTCTTGATGTAGGGAATGCCGTCGGCGACGTGGTTACCCGCTTGCACAATCCCGTAGACGATCTTGCTGCGTGTCACATCGGCCAGATGCGATTCTTCCCAGGCATCAACCCGCAAAACCAAGCTCCCGCAGATATCCCTCCATGCGGGTTTCCAACTCGGCCAGATCAACCTTTAGCCGGGTTCGTTCTTGACGAACTGCCATCAGGTCAATCTCTTCTTCCTCTTCAAACGTGTCCACGTAGCGGGGTATGTTCAGGTTGAAATCGTTGTTGGCAATCTCGGCTCGGCTGGCCCGGTAGGCGTATTTGTCCACTGTCTGCCGCGCCTTATAGGTCGCCACGATCTGGTCGATGTGACTACCATCCAAGTTGTTCTGGTTAGTGCCAGAGATGAACTCCCGGCTGGCATCGATGAACAGCACAGAGTCGTCGGCCTTGCGTTTCCGAAACACCAGGACCGCCGCCGGTATGCCGGTGCCGAAGAACAGCTTTTCTGGCAAGCCGATGACCGCATCGAGCAGGTTTTCCTCGATCAGTTTCTGGCGAATTTTACCCTCTGATGATCCACGGAACAGCACACCATGTGGCACCACTACGGCCATGCGCCCGGTCTTGGGCTTCATGGTTTCGATCATATGCAGGATGAAGGCATAGTCACCTTTGGTCTTGGGCGGCATTCCCCGACGGAAGCGCCCGAACTTGTCAGTCTCGGCAGCTTCGGTACCCCATTTGTCCAGGCTGAATGGCGGATTGGCCACCACCACATCGAAATGGCGGAGCATGTCGTCGCTGGTGCGCAGCTTGGGGTTCCGTATGGTATCGCCCCATTCGATCTGGTGGTTTTCCTCGCCATGCAGAAAGAGATTCATCTTTGCCAGCGCCCAGGTGGAGCCGATGGCCTCTTGCCCATACAGCGCGTAGCGTTTGGTGCCGGTGGTGTCCCGGATCAGCCTGCCGCATTTCATCAGCAACGAAGCAGAGCCACAGGTCGGGTCACAGATATCATCGCCTTCCTGTGGATCGACCAGTCGGGCCATCAGGCTGGACACCTCGGCGGGGGTATAGAATTCACCCGCCTTCTTGCCCGCAGTGGCCGCAAACCGGCTAATCAGGTATTCGTATGCCCCGCCAATGATATCCAACTGGCCCACCCGGGATGGCCGAAGGTCCAGGGCTGGTTTGGCAAAGTCTTCCAGCAGGTGGCGCAGGATGTCGTTTTTCTGTTCTTCGTCCCCCAGCTTGTTGGAGTTGAAGCTGATGTCCTGGAATACATCACGGAGCTTGGTCCCGTTGGCCTCTTCGATGGCATGCAGGGCCTTGTCGATCCGCTCGCCGTTGCCAGCCTCATGGCGGCGTTTTTGCAGCGCGTCAAAGCTGGCCCCGGCGGGCAGGACAAAGCTTTCCTGCAGCATCATGGCGTCCACCAGGTCGGGGTGGTCTGGATACTCGGCTTCATATTTGGCCCTGTGGTCCTTCCAAACGTCGCTGACGTATTTCAGGAACAGCATGGTCAGGACGTAATCCTTGTAGATCGACGGATCGACCACACCCCGGAAGGTGTCACAGGCCCCCCAGGCGGCTTTGTTGATCCCGGCTTGAGTGATAGGGTTCATCGTTTGAGAGTATCCCTCATGTGGTCTTTTTTTTTGGAGCCGTCGAAATGCTGACTCTAACCATCGGAATTATATCCGTGTTTTCCACTACATCAGCACTTTTCTAGGCGGATGTCCACGACGGCTAGACCAATGACCCATTGACCGTACCGTTCGGCCGAAGGGCTGTATCCTAGGGAGGAATGCCGCCATAGCGCGCGACCGCGTCGGGCCCTGCGTTGTATGCGGCAAGCGCAAGTTCGGGCGTGCCGAATTGCGCCAGCATCATCAGAAGGTAGCGAGCAGAGCCATCGAGGTTGGCCTGCCAGTCATGTGGATTAACGCCGAGCTGCGCGGCCGTCGCTGGCATCAATTGTCCAAGGCCGATTGCGCCTGCGGAACTACGCGCATTCGGGCGATAGGCGCTTTCGATTTCGATGTTGGCTTGGAAGAGCGTCTGCCATTCGGACACAGACAGACCAGCGCGGCGCAATGCGGGGTGCCCGCCATAGCGATGCGCGGTGCTTTCAATGGCTGCGAGGATTTCGGGGCGGGGAACCGGGCGGGTGGGTGCAGGAGGCGGATCTTTAGGCTCAGGCCCTGCGAACACGAACAGCTTTGGTGGGTTTGCGCGGACCCCGTCAACATAGCTTTGTGCAAAGCCGGATTGTGGTGCCTTGGTTTCCAGCTGCCCATCGGCCCGCATGGAAAGCACGAAGCCTTCAGAATAGGCGGGGACAGCAAGAAATGCCGCGAGGACGGCAAGCAGCTTAGCCCGCGTCGTCCAATTTGTGAGAGGCGATCTTGCCTTCGAGCATCGGGATCGAGACGATCGATACGCCAAGCCCGGCCAAGAAGCTGGATAAGCCGTTGATAGTCTTGAACTCCCGTGCGGCCATGTTGTTGCGCGCGGTGACAAGCAGGCGGCGCGTCTCGCCATCTGGCGAGACGCAATGCACGGTCCAAACTCCGGACCACTGAGCACCTGTACGTTTGGGCGTAACCCGGCACACAACATCCGCCGAATGACCCTCGGCAAGCAGCGTGCGCAGCCCGTCTTCACTGACAACATTGGGGGCGTCTTGCATCAAATTCATAGGATCGAGCCTTGCAGAATTGTGCATTGGCCCGGCAGTCCGTCATGGACTACCCAACCGATACAATATTATAATTATGCAATCAATAGGTGCAAATTGCCTTATTGCGCCTTTCATGCGTTGAAACGAATTTACTGCAACGGAGTGGCTGAGCCAAGATAATATGGCGCTTTTGAAACAAACATGGGTGGTTATGATCGTTCTGAGCTGGAGTTCTGCCTCGATCGCGGGCAGTTGTCTGCCGCCTCCACCGCCCTGGATGCCGACCAATGCCGATGACGTGCAGGCCTATGCGGATCTGTTGAAGCGCGATGCGGAGATGTATTTTATCGATGTTGAGCAGTACTTCCGATGCCTGGATCGGCAGCGGCGAGAGGTCTTCGAGCAAGCGCGCGAGGTCAGTGGAGACTATGCGCGCGTTCTGGAGTTCCTGGACGACATGAGGAAATGATACCCGTCCTCACGTAGAGAAAGCTGCCGTTCAATAAAGCTGCCGCGAAGGTCGCCAACGCGGGTGAGGATTCAACCTGCCGTTGCCCCAATGTCCGGTTTGGCGCTCTTGCTGTGGGTTCGGCACCATGGACTACTCAGCGGATTTGCAATCCAATGTATTGCTCTGTTTCCATTGGAGATTTCAGTAAAATGAACCGGAAAGCGCCCATTGGTTGTCAGTGGGATAGTTGCTTAAGGTAAAATGCAAAAGAGACAAAAGTCGCCTTCGGTACGCGGAGCAATCCTTTCGGCGGTTGACAACTCTGGCTTTTGGTGCAGCCTACTCCTCAAGTGTCAGACAGAACAGGTCAAACCGATGAGAAATCGACCAATCGAAATCACCACAAGCCTCGATAAAGAGGAGGTTTTGCGCGAGTTGGCATGGTCAATTTCAAAGTACAATCAAGATCTGAGTGGTGATAATGCGCCCTTAAAAATTGAAGAAGTCGAGGTTGTTGAGGCCCAGGGGTTTTCGGGTGCCGAGATAGGTTTTTTTGTTGCTGGGGCAGTTGCGTCAGGAATAACATACGATGTTCTAAAGTACCTAGTCATCGATATGATCATACCAAGACTGAATGATAAGCATGGCAGCGGCGCTGCAGAGCTAAAGGAATAGTTCCAAGCTATGAATTTCGATCATCGAGCTATATTTCTTGCTCGACTAGAGCTAACCGCTTATTGTGAACAAGCATTCGGATCAGAGCCTCTAGCTGTCGAAAGTACTTCGATTGTCGAAGAAAAGGAGGCTGCTCTAGGCCTAATAAACGGTTTGGTCGCGAATGGCATCGAAGGCCGACGCCTTGATGAAACAATCGACGGGATCTTCAATCGAGCTGGCTCTGGTAATCTGCAAACACATTCCAGCGAAAGAATTAGGGACCTTTGCTTTCGTTGTGCAAATAGACAGCAGTCGGAGAGCGGTCTGTTTCACATCTGTGATGGGCGGAATTACGATAAAGACAGAACTGCTCTTGAGATTGGGGGGCTTTGCCTAAGCGTACTGTACGATATTTTCTCGATCGCAGGGAAGCTGTCTGGCTCGATCTATGCGGCGCACAAGGCCAATATTTGTAACAAAAAATCGACTAGGTTTCTGCCAGTTGGTAGAAGAATTGGCACTTTTGGATCTAGTTACGCTTCGGAAGTGCCACATAATTTTGGCGATCACCCTGCTATAGTCGCAGCAAATGGAATGACTGCTCCACCAAGGTCGACAGAAGAACCTTACAAGGTTGAACTTCAGATCAGCGTTGACAAATTTTACTCCAGTCAATGCGCACAGTTGCTGCTGATCCTGCATCACGAGTTCTTTTGCCATGTATATCAGCATTACTCACGTAAGGAAAACTGGCCGCCTAAACTGGATATTTTTACCGAGGGGTTCATGAACTGTGCCGGCTATCGTGCGCTAATGCTAACAAGCGAGGCGCTTAGTACTTCTGAGCTGGCACAGATGTACACGGTTGATCATGGCGAGCTTCGATCGCGAATATCCCTGTTTCACGAAGCTCGTGAAGCATCTGCGGATGGAGCTTTGCTAAGGTTTGGAACCACGACTTTTCAGATCATGGAGGGCTTGATGGAGCGAGCTTTTCCGACCCAAGGCCAAGTATGTGCTGTGGGTCTCGCTGCCATACTTAACTCAGCAGACTTGACTGCCGAGGAACGGAACGTCCTGATCCGTGACTTTCGGCAGGCAGCCACTCATTTTGAAGGTAGGGAAGGATCACAACATGACGAAGACTTCAACGAAGCGGCTATAGACACCGTGACTGAGCTTCTGGTTAAACTCTTGGGTAACGGTGATGTCATAGAGTTTCGCGCAAATTTAGTGGAGTTCCTCGACCATGCTGCGTGACTTTTTGCTCGGTGCGATTTTGTGTGTTAGAAACGTCGGCGGAAAGCGTCCATAGGTGACAAAACAAGTGGAAACATCGCAGCAGCGCACAGCATTCCAGCGAATCTTGAACGCTGCGCTGAAGCTTCGTTCCTTTGACTTGACAAGTCTAGCGGAGGAAGCAGGGACGAAGCCTGCCACAACCGCCTTTGTGATTGAAAGAATTCTTAGAAACCAGACAGACGCGCTTTTCGCCCGGCCGGTTGATACGCCAAGCGCTGAACATCAAGTGATGTACGAAGTAGCCGATTCAAACGAACTGGATTCTCTGCTGTATGATTACAAGTTTGAGCATTCGGAGTTATTGACGAGTTCGTCATCGTTGTCGTTAGTCTCAGAGTCCAACGAAATTATTCGTCGTTTTTCAGATGCGATCAAAAATGAAAAACCATCAGCTACTGAAAAAAGTACATTGCTAGGGCACGCCGAGAGTCTACTCAGTTCAAATCTCGAACTATTAGGTGGCGGTGGTTTTCCGGTAGAACTTGAGTCCGAAACACAAGTGCTACGGGATGCCATAAAAAAACTGAGTAGGGATACTCTTTCAGAGTTACAAGTTGGAGAGCGAGAGGATTTGACCGTTGGTCCTGCTGCAACGATTACCAAGATTCAATTAAACGGTTTTAAGAGCTTTGTAGAGCCAACAGAAATTCTGATCAGAAATGGGCTGACAGGTATTGTAGGACCAAATGGCTGCGGCAAATCAAATATCCTAAGCGCTATTGAGTGGGTAATAGGTAGGAATGTTTCAGTTCCTCGAAGGTCAAGCGCACTTGAGGATATCATTTTCTCCGGCTCTTCATCGCGTCCAGCAAGGAATTTCGCAGAAGTTATGATTGAAGTTGAGAGCGCAGAAAATGCGTCTCTCCCATCTCCACGTGGAGATAATTCTTTTAAAATAGTCCGGCGGGCAACTCGCGACATCGGTAGCGCCTACAAAGTGAATGGTGAAGATGTCAGTGCAAGTGTCGTTCGTAATTTCTTCTCTGACGTTTCTATTGATTTGCAATCGTCGGCGTTGGTGCGCCAAGGACAGGTTTCTGAGTTGGTGAACGCTTCGCCTAGAAACAGGAGCCGAATTCTATTAGAGGCGGCAGGCATTTCAGGTTTTCATCAAAGGAAGCATGAAGCTGAGTTGAAACTACAGGGTGCCGAAACGAACCTTTCGCGGGTAGCTGATGTTATTGAGCAACTTTCGAATCAGTTGACTGCTCTAGATCGTCAAGCACGTGCTAGCGAAAGATATCGTCAGATTAACGAAGAAATACGGCTGTCGCAGCGATGGTTGCTTGAAAACCGATTGCGAGCTGCTGAAGTAGTGCGCTCCCAATTCAACGAGCTTACCGAGAGAGTTTTGCGCCAACTTGGTGACCAACAGAAACTAATAGCTAGCATCGAAAGCCCAGTAGACCAGAGCGGCGGTGACAGAAGGACACCTACACCGACGGAAGAACTTGGCGCAACCATATCTCAGGTCGAGGAGTGGTCGAAAAAGGCTTCTGAAGTTTTAGAGAGTGCTGAAGAAACACTACGAGATGCAGTGCAAGGCGATCTTCCAGGCGGCCGCAGATCTGCTGCTGATACCTCGGAAATGCGGGGGACATCGGTTCCCAATTCCACTGAGAATAGAGAAGTTTTTGGCAACCCAGAGTATTTTGAAAAAATTCGGGACAAATCGGTACATGAGTTAGAGCAAGCAATTGTCCAGCTTGAAATTGAACGCAACGCTTTGGGCGCGGTTAACCTTCGTGCTAAAGATGACGCTAAAGAGATCCAAAGCGAATTCGACCGATTGTCTGGTGAAAAGGAAGAGTTAGAACGGGCAATCCAAACTCTTCGGCAAGGTATTGCGAGCTTGGAGACTGGCAGTCGGGAGCGGCTTTTGGATTCGTTTGAGAATGTGAATTACAACTTCAACCTTCTTTTTCGTCACCTCTTTGTCGGCGGCGAGGCAAGTTTGGTTTTGGTTGAAAGCGACGACCCACTCGAAGCTGGCCTTGAGATAATGTGCCAAGTGCCGGGGAAGAAGCTTTCAACGTTATCGCTTCTTTCTGGCGGTGAGCAGAGCCTGATCGCGTTAGCGCTGGTCTTTGCGGTTGTACTTTCGAACCCAACTCCACTATGTGTTCTTGATGAAGTAGATGCGGCTCTTGATGGGCCGAATGTCGAACGTTTTTGCGACTTGTTGGATGAGATGGCTGAACGTGTCGATACTAAGTTCCTTGTGATAACGCACAACTCGGCAACAATGGCACGAATGGACCGATTGTATGGCGTGACGATGCCTGAAAGAGGCGTTGGTCAGCTTGTAAGTTTGGAGCTTGCTGTGGCCAAGGAGTTAGTTGCTTAGCAGACGATCTGCTCCTCCATTATTCTCCGCTTATGGGATCGTGTAGGGCCCCGGGCAAAGTTTGGCGTTAGTCGACGCGATCTGGCCTTGTGCTGGTCCATTTCGCACAAATGATAGTTTCTGAGAGTTGCATGGTAACCGCCCGATTGGCACCGCCTGCCTGATTTTGACGTGATGCGTTAAGACACGTGCTTACGCCCAATTGGAATCGGTGGCAAGAACTGGCTCTTTGCGGGTGCTGACACCGGAGCGGAAACCTTGGCACGCGCCATGACCTTGATTGAAACGGCCAAGCTGAACGGCATTGATCCCCAAGCCTACCTCGCCGACGTTCTCGACTGCATACACGATCACAAGATCAGCCGGATTGATGAATTGTTGCCCTGGAACCTTCGCTGTTCTGAGGCCCGCATCATGTCGTAGGCAAAATCTCGGCAAGTATCGGTGACGTGTGCGTCTGCGGCACATGTAGTGCAAAGAGAATTAGAGCAGCGATAGAGAGTGATTTCTTCATTCCAATATCCCGCCTTTAGTTCAAACATTCGGGACGTCAAAGTGGATCTGGGTGAGAATCGCACAGGTGGTGTTTGCCAATGGATCGCAAGTACTTGTCAATCAAATCGTGGGGTGCCCCTGTGAGCAGTTCAAGTTCGATCAATGACTGCCAACAAGTGATACTGTGTTCAGTTAGGGCAATCTCCACAAGTTCACTGATTTCGTCGATCGTCCAGGGTTCCTCGTTCACATAGACGGGACCCAGATCGTTGCTAGGCACATTTGGGCCTTTGGGTTCCGAATGGCGCATATTGCCGTTGTGAACCGCTTTCGCGACGTAGTGAACTGGATTTACGCACAGAGGTTCGCCACAAGTATTCTCCAACTTGTATGGGAAATCTGGGGCAATGAGGAGGTCGAACAGGAGCCTTTGTACAGTATGGCGCTTGCCTTTGAAATTTATTACTGCTCTTGGTCGATCACGAACTGACGTGATCCATGGCAAGTTGTCGTAGCCGCGTTTCATCCGCAATCGTGGCCCCGGCTTGCCTGTATGAGCACCCTGCCAAATGATACAGTCTTCAGGGAGTTCGCTTTTTTCGGCCCTGCCAAGCACGGCCGCCTCCAATATCGGGGTGTCGGTCTTTTGCGACAATCGCTTTGCCAGAATCTCTAACTTCATATGCTTTCGGCCTCTTGCTCGTATCTATGCTTGGTCGCCAGTAGGATTGGGCTGCTTAGTGTTGGTAGACGTCAACGAACTTGCCATTTGGGGACGCAGTTTCACCAATGGTAGGGTGGGCATGTTTCGCGAAATTGGCATTCAGTCTTGCTAATTTCAAAATTGTGTGACGGACCCTTTACCTATTCTTCTCTTCTTCTTCTTCTTCTTTTCTGGAAAAGGAAAAAAAGTAGTAGAGAGAAGAGAAGGTAGGGTCCGTAACACAAATTCGTTGAAGGCCGCAGACCTCTGTCAGAAGCGTTCGATCGACCCCGCATGGTTGATGAGTTCACCCAGTTGGCTGATTGAAATGGTGTTACTTCTGTTCTAGAAAAAATGGAGTAAACCCGCCTCGCTCAAGCGGTCTATTAGGGAGCCCAAAAACTAGTGTTCTACCATTGGCGTAGCACTCGACTAGGCCTTCATGCATTAGCTCGTGAATGGCGGCAATTGCGTTTATATCCGACATGTTCCATGTGTACTGCAGCTCGCGTAGAGTCTGCCACGGGCGTTCTGCCAGACTAGCCAAGAGTTTACCCCTTTTCCCAAGTTGAGGCATTTGGCTGAGTCGCCTTATTTCGTTGTTCGGAATAGCAGCCGATTGACGACTATTGTCATGGGATTCGGACACCTGGCACGAGTCTCCCTGGTGATCGGAAGGATTTCTCATTGTTCCACCTGTCGGAATGTGCGGACCGGATGGGTTTCGTTCTTCGCCAACCATGCATCGATGGCTGACTCCCGGTAAAGAACCGTCCGGCCAACCTTGCAACGGGCAGGGCCGATCCGAAGAGCATGCCAGCGGATCAAGGTGCGCTGAGAGACATTGAGCATCTCTGCAACTTCTGTGGGTGTGAGTTTTGTGTCAGTTGGTTTCATTCAATTTCTCCATCTAGGGTTGATGGGTATTGAATAGCACTCTCTGACTCCCCGAACAAACACGGTTTCAGGAAATCAATAATGTTATCAAAGGGTTGATTTCCGGAAATTGCTTGTCATTTCCCGAAATCTGACTTGACGACGCTGGAAAACTTATTGGCTGCACTGCGCATTGGATCGTCCATCAGGTGTGCATACCTCAGCGTGGTTTGATGCTGGGAATGTCCCAACAACTTGCCAATCGTCTCCAGAGTTTCGCCTCCGGAGATCAATACCGATGCAAATGAGTGGCGGAGGTCATGAATTCGTAGGTCAGACAGACCCGTGTCATCCCTCAACCACCTCCATGGGCGGTTGAGGTCCTGCATTGGGGTGCCGTTAGATGTCGGAAATACCAGTGGGCCGGTTGCGTCCACCTGCATGGCTCGCAGAAGCATCAATGCCTCGTTCGAAAGGGTGATCCTCTTCCGCTTTCGGTCCTTGCTCTTTTCGGCGGGGCGGATCCAAAGCCCTAGATCCAGGTCGAGGTCGTCCCAAGCAAGCGTCAGGACTTCGCCCCGGCGAGAGCCGGTCAAAGCGAGAAGGCGGATGGCGTTCGCCGCTTTTTGGTTCGGCATTCTGTCTAATGCATCAAAGACCAGTTGGTATTCCTCTGGCTTCAAATATTGTTCGCGTGGCTGTTCCGGATTGCGGCGAAAGCCATCAGATGGATTCTTGTCGATCCAGCCCCATCGGATCGCTAGGTTGAGAGCTTTTCGGAAAACCTCGAGGACCCTATTCGCCCGAGTCAACTTTCCGGTAGCGCTTACTGCCGCATGTAGGCGGTCAGCGTGTCGACTGGTCAAGTCGGCAACCTTGAGGTGCCTCAAATCCGGCAGAATGTACTTCTGCCACATGCTGCGCTGATCCTGAGCGCTTCGCGCAGAAAGGGTCGGCAAGTGAACACGTTCGTACTCCTCCCAAAGGTCGGCAACGGTTGGAGCCGCCTGTCGATGGTTCTTTTCTTCGAGGGGGTCAATGCCCCGATCAATCTGGCGTCTGAGCTGCTTCGCTTCTTCGCGAGCAGCCGCCGCTGACCAGGCTGGATGCGGACCAATCGTCATCCTGCGTTCGCGCTTGTTCAATGTGTAGTTGAGGACGAACGATCGGGCACCTGCTGCTGTGACCCGGAGTCCAAAGCCCATCAGATCGTCGTCTCTATAGACCTTGTTGCCGTTTCTGGGTGGCTCTGCCTTCTTGGTGAAGGTTTCTGTGATCTTTGGCATCTTGTGTCCGCCCTGTGTCCGGCATTGGGCTGTCATGTTTGACATTTTGTGACTCTGTGTGTCAATGGTTGACTAGTAAGACTTCTTGAAATCAACTGTTTACGGCTCATTATCCCAAGTTATCGCACAGTTGACACGCAGGCTCATAACCTGAAGGTCGTAGGTTCAAATCCTACTCCCGCAACCAATAATGCCAGTGAAATCAAAACGCTAATGGCCGCCGCAAGGCGGCTTTTTGCGTTCGTGCAAG